>Ga0210077_1000048_pt1 | contig 71091 bp, 48 predicted proteins | sample RushMan_CattailN_5_FD_185556 | JGI IMG/M metagenome (GOLD analysis project Ga0210077, IMG submission 185556) | Wetland microbial communities from San Francisco Bay, California, USA, that impact long-term carbon sequestration -... | ecosystem: Environmental > Aquatic > Marine > Wetlands ...
GGCCTCAACAGCTCTGGCCAGGATTCGCCTCGTGGACGCCCAGAGCCGCTCGAGGTCCTTCTTCCCGAGCGACGACGCCGGGGTGGCGGGGTGGATCTTTGCGTCGAAGAGGATTTCGTCGGCGTAGATGTTGCCGATCCCGGCGATCACCGTCTGGTCGAGAAGCAGGGCTTTGACCCGCCCTCTCCGGCCCGCGAACAACCGGAGGAAATCGGCCAGCGAGATCTCGAGGGGCTCGGGGCCGAGGGTGGAGATTTCCTCGCAGGCCTCCGGCTCTCCCCCGCAGAGCACCACGAGGAACCCGAATTTCCGGACATCGCGGAACCGGAGCTCGCCGGTCCCGTCAGCAAACTTCACGACGAGACGCAGGTGCTTGTCGGTGGGCTCGCCGGACGGGACGACCAGGAGCTGGCCGGTCATTTTCAGATGGAAGATCAGGGCGCGGTCGCCTTCGACGGCGACGACGATCATCTTTCCGCGCCGCTTGACACCCAGCACGCGCCGTCCGGCAAGGTCGTCGAGCGCGCCGGGCCGGGGCCGCCGGAGAAGGGGCTCGAACAGGAGTTCGATGCGCGCGATGACCCGACCGCTGATGCGCGGCTCGAGGCTCCGTGCGATCGTTTCGACCTCGGGCAGTTCGGGCATAGGGAGTATTGTATCAGAAGATGATGTCCCACGGCACTTCGCCGAAGCACGCTTGATTTGCCGCGCCGTTTCGCATAAGATGTTTCTCTTATGAAAATCCAGGCCTTCGCCTACATGCTCCTCGGCTGGCTCGTGCCCGGCCTGGGCCACGCCGTCCAGAAGAAGTACGTCCGGGGCCTGGTCTTCTTCGTGGCCATCTTCTTTATGACCGGCCTCGGGCTGGCCATGGGCGGGCGGGTCTATCCGTTCCAGACCGAAAACCCCCTGACCATCCTGGCCTTTTTCGCCGACATCGGGAACGGCCTGTTCTACGGCTTGGCCCGCCTCCTCGGGTGGGGTCCGGGCGCGCTCGAGCGGGCCACCTTCGAATTCGGCACCGCCTACATCGCCGGCGCCGGGCTCCTCAATTTCCTGGTGGCCCTGGACGCCTTCGACATCGGAGCGGGGAAGCGGACATGATCTTCGAGAGCCACCTCCTGTCCATGGTCGTCTACGCGTTTTTCGTCGCCGTCGTCCTGTCCCTCATCCGCCGCTCGGACAGCAAGACCCGGGTCCGTTACGGCATCACCCTTTTCCTCCTGATGGTGGCCGGGGCCCTGGCTTTCAGCTGGTTCATGTTTTTATTCGTCAAGAAATAGACGCGTGGCTCACGTCGCCCCGCGGCCCGCGGCCGCGCCCGAACCCGGAGTGCCGCCGGCATGATCGAGCTTTTTCATATCTGGAAGCAGTACCAGAAGCCGTTCTGGGCCCTGTCGGACGTTTCCCTGCAGATCAAGGACGGCGACTTCTACTTCGTCACCGGGCCGAGCGGCTCGGGTAAAACGACGCTCCTCAAGATCATCTTCCGCGAGATCCTGCCGACCGAGGGCCAGATCGTTATCGACGGCGTCAACGTTCTCAAGATCCCCGACTCGCGGATCTTCGCGTTGCGCCGGCACCTCGGGATCGTCTTCCAGGATTTCCGTCTCATGTTCCACAGGTCGGTGTTCGATAACGTGGCCGTGCCGCTGCAGGTTCTCGGCGTGCCGCGCAAGGAGATCCGGCGCCGGGTTTTCACCACGCTGCAGCAGGTCAACATGCACCACAAGATCTGGGAGCTGCCGTCGCACCTGTCCTACGGCGAACAGCAGCGGGTGGCCATCGCCCGGGCCATCGTCAACAACCCGGACATCATCCTGGCCGACGAGCCGACCGGCAACCTCGACCCCGAGCTGGCCTTCGAGATCATCACCATCTTCAAGGAGATCAACCGGCGCGGCGCGACCGTGGTCATCGGCAGCCACGACCGCGAGCTCATCCGCCACTTCGGCGACAACATCCTGTTCCTCCAGAAGGGCAGGATCGTGGCCAAGGAAGGCCGGGAAGACAAGGAAGGCCGGCCGTGATCGAGAAGCTCAAGTTCTTCGTCCGTGTGGCCGGCCTCAACCTTTGGCACTTCCGGACGCGGAACATCTTCTCCGTGACCATCATCTGCCTGTCCTTCCTGACGGTCGGCATCTTCCTCTCCCTCTCCAACAACCTCCGGCATACGGCCCGCGAGCTCCAGAACAACATGACCATCGCCTTCTTCCTCGACAAGGGCCTGCCCGCCGGGGAGGTGGAAAAGCTCGAGGCGGAGATCCGGAGTCCGGACTTCATCGAGAGCGTCCGTTTCGTGACGCCCGAAGAGGCTCTGGAGAGATTCCGGGCCGGCTTCCCCGAGCTCGAGGACATCGTGTCCAGCTTGACCGACAACCCCTTCCCCGCTTCGATCGAAGCCCGGGTGAGGAGCAAGGCCTCCAGGTCCGGGGATATCATCGGATTCGTGGCCTCCCTCCGGAGCCGGCCGGGCATCACCGACGTGCAGTTCAACCAGGACTGGGTGGAGAAGATGCAGGCCTTCAGCCGGATGGCGGGGGCCATCGGCTTCTTCCTCGGCGGGATCCTCATCCTGGCCTCGTTCTTCATCATCTCCAACGTCATCAAGCTGAACGTGTTCGCGCGCCACAACGAAATCGAGATCCTGAGGCTGGTGGGCTCGACCAATCTCTTCATCCGCATCCCGTTCCTGATCGAGGGGACCGTCCTCGGCCTGCTGGGCAGCGCCCTTTCGCTCGGGCTGCTTTTCGTCGTGCTCGAGGCCTTCCCCCTCTATCTGGGGTCGTCGCTGGGGGCGCTCCAGGAACTCCTGAGCTTCCGCTACCCGAGCTGGCCTCAGATCGCCGGCCTGCTGGCCGCCGGGGCGGGGATCGGGTTCGCGGGCAGCCTGACCTCGGTTTCCAAGTTTCTCAAGATCTAACCTCCATATTATCGCGAGGAGAATGTTTCCGGACGGGGGCCCCGCCCGGCGGGTTGACAGCCCGGAAGGGAATGGCCTAGAATCCTCCTTGATGGCATCCCTAGGCCAGGAATTGAAGAAAGAGCGGGAGGCCCGCAACATCTCGATCGAGGAGATCGCCTCCTCGACCAAGATCGTCGGCCGCTATTTGAGAGCCATAGAAGACGACCGCATCGACACGATGCCGGGCGGATTCTTCATCAAGGGCATCATCAAAACCTACGCCTCGTACCTCGGCCTGGACGCGGACGAGGTCGTCCGGAAATACGAGGAGGAAGGCATCATCCAGGAGCCTCCACGGTCCAGGCCGGCCCGGTCAAGGGCCGCGGATGATGCGCTCCTGGACCGGCCGAAGATCTACAGACGGGTCCTGGCCGCGGCCGGCGTCCTCGTCATCGTCGTCGGGCTGGTCCTCCTCTGGCGGGCCCGGCGGCCGGAGGCGGCGGTGCCGGCAAACCAAGCCTCGGCCGCGGCGCCCCTGAACGAGCCGTACGTCCCTCCGCCCGAGCAGAAACCCGTCGCCGAGCCCGTCCAGGAGTGGAAGGGCGTGACCATAGATATCTCTTTCCAGGACCAGACCTGGATCCAGGTCTACGCGGACGGTGTTATACGCATCGAGGGACTGTTCCCGGCCGGCGAAAAGGCCCAGGCCCGGGCCGACAACGAGCTCGTGATCAACGTGGGCAACGCCGGGGGGATGACCTTCCTCCTCAACGGCGAGCCCGCCAGGGCCCTCGGCGGCCTGAAGGTGGTCCTCAAGGACGTCCGGATCACGCCCGGGAACTACCGCACATTTCTCGAGGAGAAAGAGCCGAACTCCCAGCCCCAATGAGTTCCGCCCCGACGGCCTCCGTCTCCTGACACGCCATGCCCACCGACCAGTCGGAAGCGATCGTTCTGCGGACCTACCAGGTCGGCGAGCAGGATAAGATCGCCGTTTTTTTCTGCCGCGAGAAGGGTGTGCTCCGGGGGGTGGCCAAGGGCGCCCGCAAGTTCGCCAACCGTTTCGGGAGCAGCCTGGAACCCATGTCGATGGTCCGCGTGTTCTTCTACGAAAAGGAGCGGCGCGACCTCGTGACCGTCTCCAACTGCGACCTTCTCGAGTCGTTCTTCGAGATCCAGGCCGAACCGAAGACGGCCTTCCTGCTGATGTACTTCGCGGAGCTCATCGAGGAGTTCGCCCCGGCCCGGGCAGGCGAAGACGTCCTCTTCCGCCTGCTCCTCAGCGTGCTGCGCCGCCTGAAGGAGGGCGGCGACCGCAAGCTCCTGGCCGCCTATTTCGAGGCCTGGTTTCTCCGGGTCAACGGGTTTCTGCCCGACTTGGCCGCGTGCCGCGGCTGCCGGAAGCCCATCGCCGCGAAGGGCCGGCTGTCGCCGAAACGGGACGGCGCTTTCTGCGGCGATTGTGCGCCCGAGGGGAAAGACGAGGTGCCGGCCGGGATGCATGAATTTCTCGCCTGGGTCCGCCGGAACCCGCCGCCCGGGACCTGCGATAATGCGTTCAGCCCCCAGTTTCTGGATGCCGCGCGCCAGGCGCTCCAGGCAATGATCGTCTATCACATGGAGCGCGAGCCCAAAACCTTGCGACTGGCGAAATAGCCTCTCTCGTCCAAATATTTGGACATAATTCAAATTATTGAAGTCCCCACCTTTCCCGGGCCTCTTTGGCTTGCCCCGGCTGCTGACTATCTTATTGATTTCAATGATAAAACCCGCCCTCCTGCCCGGTGCGTTTCTTGGCACGCAAATTGCTCTATACCAGAAATTAGATGAATCAATCTGTACCGTTTTTCCGGTGCTATTACCAGAGAAGGAGGTGGAACTACCGGGTGCTCTACTCTCAAGGGGAATCGGGTTGAGCGGCTTTCCCCGCTCAAGGGAGATCAGAGGAAGGCTCTGAACGATTGAGGAGGTAAAATGAAGAAGGCCTTAGTTGTTCTGGCTGTGCTCGCTCTTACGATGTCTCTCGGCGCACAGCAAAGAACGGGCAACATTTACGGCAAGATCACGGATGCCGAAAGGAATCCCCTCCCCGGCGTCACGATCACCCTGTCGGGCCCCCAGTTGAGGGCTTTGACAACGGTCACCAACGAAGCGGGAATCTACAGGTTCCCGTCCCTCTCGCCGGGCACGCAGTACGAAATCAAGGCGGAACTCCAGGGATTCAAGACGACGACCCAGGGCAACGTCATCGTTACCGTAGGGTCGAACTCGGAAATCAACCTGATCCTGGAGGTCGGCCGGCTCGAAGAACAGGTCACGGTCACCGCCGCGACCCCGATCGTCGACACCAAGAAGACGGCGACGGCCATGAACGTCGGCAAAGAGGAACTCCAGTCCCTGCCGACCGCCCGCGATCCCTGGGTCGTGATGCAGCTGGCCCCGTCGATCATGCTCGACCGTGAGAACGTCGGCGGCAACGAGTCCGGTCAGCAGGCGTCGTTCCTGGCCAAGGGCGACATGTCGAACAACGGCTACGTCGGGTCCGACAACATCTGGTCGGTCGACGGCATCGACATCACCGACCCGGCGGCCCTCGGCGGATCGGCCCTGTATTACGACTTCGACATGTTCGAAGAGCTGAACATCACGACGGGCGGCGCGGCCGACGTCACGGTTCAGACGGGCGGCATCGCCCTGAACATGGTCACCCGCCGCGGCGGCAACAAGATGAGCCTGGCCGGGCGGTTCTACCTGACCGACAACTTCTTCCAGTCCACGAACCTGACCGACGACCTGATCGCCCAGGGCGTTGTCGCCACCAACAAGATCCAGCAGATCAAGGACTACGGCTTCAACGCCGGCGGCCCGCTGGTCAAGGACAAGGTGTGGTGGTGGGCGGCCTACGGCGTCCAGGACATCTTCACCTACACGCTGTACCAGACCAAAGACCAGACCCTGCTCAACAACTACAACCTCAAGATCAACGCCCAGCTCCTGGCCAACAACAGGTTCGAAGCCCTGGTCACTTCGGGCGCCAAGGAGAAGCTCGGCCGGAACGCCTCGGTGGCCAAGCCGGAAGGCGACCACCAGCAGGGCAAGTACCACTGGGGCAGCCCGATCCTCAAGCTGCAGGACGAGCATGTCTTCGGCAACAACTTCTACCTTTCGTTGAAGTACTCCTTCAACGACGCCGGCTTCGGCTGGCGGCCGATGACGGACGAGGGGCTCGATTATCCCTCCGTCTATGACCAGACGAATTCGAAGTACATCGCCTTCAATTCCTCGATGCTGGCCAGCTGGGATTCCTACCTGGCCTCCCGGCCCCGCAACAACTACCAGCTGAACGCCACGTACTTCAACGACACGTTCCTCGGCCTGTCACACGAAGTCAAGATCGGCGCCGAGTATTCGCACAAGGTCGCCGCCCATCACTGGGGTTACTTCCAGGATTTCCGGATGTGGCGGAACTACAACAACCTGCAGATCGACGCCGACGGTGACGGCACGCGTACAGTGGCCGAAATGGCCGGCTGGCAGCGCTTCTACTTCTTCCGCGAGGGCCGGGACAACGGCGTCGCCGACCAGTACTCCGGCTACCTCCAGGACACCATCACCAAGGGCAACTTCACCGTCATGCTCGGCCTGCGCTATGACCTTCAGAAGCCCTCCATGGGCTCGGTGGACTACGCCACCGTTCCGACCGGCTCCTCGGTCGCCTGGGACAGGGTGTTCCCGAGCGCCGTCAGCACGGCCTTCGCGCGCGACCTGCCCGGCGTCGTCGCCGACGCGGTTCCCGGAGTCGACGGCTACAGGTGGAGCACCTGGTCGCCTCGGATCGGCGTCACCTGGGACATCACCGGCGACGGCAAGACGGTTGCCAAACTGGCCCTCTCGCAGTACGGCGACGTCATGGGCACCGGGACATTCTCGGCCAGCCCGGTCGGCACCGGCGGGAACATCTACTACTGGTGGAAAGACACCAACAGCAACCAGATGGTCGACTTCGACGAGATGTTCTGGCGGTATCCCAGCGGCACGACTCTCGGCACGCCCTACGGCATCTTCCAGGTCTATGACGGTTCGGGCAACCTGACCCCCGAAGCCCTGGCCGCCCTCGGCTTCGACCCGGACACCCAAACCGTTTACGGCAGCGAAGCCTACGTGGGCGGAAACGTCAACGGATTCGATTGGAACGACAAGACGGCCCTCGACTACTCCCAGGTCAGCGATTACTTCGCCAACAAGAGCGTCCAGTCCTCCACCCGGACCCGCGAGATCCTGCTCACCCTCGAGCGGGAGATCATGCCCGAGTTCGCCGTGGCCATCAACCTCACCTACAGGCGCTATGACAACTACGACCACAGCTGGGCCTATTACAAGGACACCACGGGCCTGATCCGCGACCCGGAGTCCGGCCCCTGGTACACTTCGGCCGGCACGATTCCGTCGACGATCAACATCGACGGCGTCGACTACAGCACGGGCGAACAGGCCGGCAAGCCCTACTACCTGCCCACAGCGGATTACCCCTCTGCCGGCACGCCCTATACCTGGTGGACAAAGGGCGACGATTACAACACCTACCTGGGCGCCGACCTCGTCCTGACCAAGAGGCTGTCCAACAAATGGTTCGCCAACGCCTCCTTCACGTGGCAGAATCAGAAGGAGTACTGGGGCACGAGCTACCTCAATCCCCAGAACTACGACGTGTCCAACGGCCAGCCCTACGGACAGTGGGGCGGCGGCGCCAGCGGCAAGGTTTCCGTCCTGATGTACACCCGCTGGATGGCCAAGCTGAGCGGCCTCTACCAGCTGCCCTACGGCTTCGACATCTCCGGTACCATGAACGCCCGCGAAGGCTGGAAGATCCCCCACTACTTCTATCTCTACGAGGCGAACTCTCCCAACCCTGATTACCACTGGACGACTTCCATCTACACCCAGCCGTCGGTCACCGACGCGCTTCCCACGTTCATCAACGTGACCCTGCGGATCGAGAAGAAGATCAACATCGGCGCCGGCCGTCTCTACTTCATGGCCGACGTCTTCAACCTGTTCAACGCAGCCACTCCCAACAGAGCCTATGACGCGTACTTCGGCGACGGCTACCTGACCGATGGCGTCCAGGATGCCGGCCCGGACGGCTACTGGAAGAACACCACGTACCGCAAGCTGAACGAGATCCTCAACCCCAGAATCTGGAGGTTCGGAGCCCGCTTCGAGTTCTAAGTTCCCCGTTGCAACTGAAGCAGAGAGCCAAGCACGCGAGATGACGGAAACGAGCCGAAGCGAAGAGCTGAGGCAAGCGAGTTAAGCAGAAGATGAGCTGAGCAGAAACAAGTTGACGTTCAAAAGCCCGCCCCGGCGGAAGCCGGGGCGGGCTTTTTCTTTTCGCCGGCCGCCGGAGCCGCCTCGGGGCCCCTCACTTCTTGATCTTGGAAATGAACTCTTCGACCTCGGGAACTCCGCCCTGGAAGATGAGGTACCCGTTGGACGGCTCGCGCTCGGTGATCTCGCCCGCGATCGGCGCGAGCATGATCCGCCGCACCGCCTCGAGGTCGTGGGTCTGCCCGAGCGCCCAGCCGAGCTTGACGTAGGCGACCTCGGGCAGCATGTTGGCGCCCGGGATGACCCCCAGCTCCATCATGTCGCGCCCCGTATCGTACACATACATCTGCACATAGCCCCAGAGCGTCTGGACCGTCATGTAAACGGCGATGCCCTTGTCCCGGCACTTCTTGAGCGACGGATAGAGGGGCTTGTTGACGTGGCCGAGGCCCGTCCCGGCGATGACGATCCCCTTGTAGCCGTTGTCGACCAGCGAGTCGATGATGTCCGGCTTCATGTTCGGGTAGTAGTAGACGATCGAGACGCGCTCGTCGAAGGCCGTGTTGACCGTAACATCGCGGTCAGCCCGCCTCCGCTTGTAGTCCTGACGCAGCGGCGTGATTTTGTCCCGGCTGACCATGGCGATCGGGATGTCGCCGATCGTCCGGAACGTCGACCGGTAGCTCGAGTGCATCTTGCGGACGCGCGTGCCCCTGTGGAGCAGGCCGTAGGTGTCGGAGGTCGGCCCGAACATGCAGACCATGACCTCGGCGATGTCGCTCTCGGCCGCCGTCTTGACGCTGTGCATGAGGTTGAGCGCGGCGTCGGAGGAGGGCCGGTCCGAAGAGCGCTGCGAGCCGACCATGACGATCGGGACCGGCGGGTTCTGGACCATGAAGGACAGGATGGCCGCCGTGTGGTGCATGGTGTCGGTGCCGTGTCCGACGACGATGCCCTGGACGCCCTTGGCGATCTCGCGGCCGATGGCCTCCGCGGTGCCGATCCACTGCTCGGGGCCCATGTTCTCGCTGAAGACGCCGTAGAGCTTCTCGGTCTCGAGGTTGCAGATGTCGGCCAGCTCGGGCACCGAGCCGTAGAGCTCGCCCGGGGTGAAGGCCGGGATGACCGCGCCCGTGCGATAGTCGAGCCGGCTGGCGATCGTGCCGCCCGTGCCGAGGAGCTTGACCATCGGCTTGGCCGGGTCGTACGGGAAGGCCTTTTCCGGAATCTTGTAGTGGGCCTCTTTCCGGCCGGTGACGACGATCGACTCGATCGACCGGGCCAGCAGGCCGATGTTGTACCCGGAGCGGAGCTTGATGACGATGTGGTCGGGGTCAGCCGTCTCCGAGCGCGGCAGGATGATGCCCGTGTAGGCGCCCCGGCCGGTCTTGATCTCGACGTCGCTCCAGACCAGGGCCCCGAAGTTTTTGAGCGCGGCTAGCGCCTCGCCGCGGTAGCCTTTGTAATCGTCTCCGGCCATCACGACCAGCCTTTCTCCGCCTGGGCGAGGAACGACCGGACCTTGGACCGGACGGCGGCGCCGTCGACGCGGCCCCTGAGCTCACGCATGACGAGCCCGGTCAGGACGTGGTCCTTGCGGTCAGGGTTGCAGAGCCTCATGCCGTCGAGACGCTCGTCGGCGCGGCGGATGGCGGCGGCGAGTTCGGGCTCGGTGAGGGGGGCGGGAAGGCGGCCCGGGGCGGCGCCGTTCCTGAGGGCCAGGTAGATGCCGTCGCGCGGAATCCGGCCGTCCCTGTACAACGCGAACGCTTTTTCGAAGACGTCGGAGGGAAGGGCGCCCGACGGAAGCGCGCCTTCCTTGCGCAGCCGTTTCGGGTACTGGATGAGGGCCACCGAAGCCAGCGTCGGGTCGATCTTCCAGCCCCTGACCAGGGTGTCGAACAGTCCGGCCAGCGGCGACATGGCCAAGGGCCGAATGACGTCGTCGGGAATGCCAAGCTCGTCATAGATGGATTCGCGCGTCCAGACGGGCAGGGGCAGGTCCTTGCGGACGGCGTCGAGGCGCTCGGCGGACACGACCTTCGGCGGCAGGTCAGTGTCGGGGTACATCCTGTCGGGCCCGGGCAGGATGCGCTCGAAGCCGTTGGTCCCGTCGTAGAGCGCCTGGCGCGTTTCGGACGGAACGCCGGCGGTGGCCTCGCGGGCCCGGATGGCGATCTCCTGGGCGCCCGTTTGGGCGTCCTGGGGAGTGCCCCAGACGACAACGACGGTGTCGGCGGCGGCGGCTTTGGTGGCCCGGCGCACGGCTTCCCACTCGGCGCTGGAGAGCGTCTCCGACGGGCTGTCGGAGTGGGCGATGTTGGGGAGGGCGGTCAGGCAGGCGATGACCCGGACGCGGTCGGAGATCTCGCGCGAGAAGCGGGTGTGAGTCTGCGTTTCCCAGTTGAGGAGGCCGGCGAACCCGCCGAGGACGACGGCCTTGGCCACCAGGCCCGAGTCGAGCGCCGTTCGGACGGGAAGGTACTGGGTCTTGAGCAGGTGCCTGGTGACGTCCTCCGCGGAGCTACGGAAGGCGTCGGGAGTGACGCCGCGGCGGTGGAGTTCGTCCCGAAGGCGGAGGAGGTTCCACTGACGCATGGCTTCGTTGTACGTCAGGAGGGGGATGCGCGGGATGCGCGGCACGCCCTTGATCTCGACGCGGGTGCCGCCGCAGACGCTGACGTTGACGTCCTCGCGGGCGGCCCCGATGCCGGTGCGGACATGGCCGGTGGACCGGACGAGGCGGCGGCAGAGCTGGGCCACGTCGGCAACCTCCTGGGGGGTGCGCATGTCCGGGCCCGTGACGGTTTCGATGAGGGGCATGCCGAGGCGGTCGGTGAGGTAGGTGCGTCGGTGGCCGACGTCGCTCACCTCCCGGCAGGCGTCCTCCTCGAGCCCGAGCTGGACGATGCTGATGCGGCGGTCTTTGTAGGGGATCCAGCCGCTGACGCCGACGATGGTAGTCCGCTGGAAGCCGGTCGGGATGCTGCCGTCGAGGTATTGCTTGCGGGCGATGTGGAGCTCGTCGACGAGGTTGAGGTTGTAGAGCATGGCGATGCCGAGGGAGATGTCGAGGGCCTCCTCGTTGAGCTCGAAGGGAGGCGTGTCGTCCATCTCGTAGGTGCAGACGGTCTCGCGGTTGATGCGGTAGATGATCTCCTTGCGGGTCTTGAACTCCATCAGGGCCGTGCCGTCGTACTCGCCGAGCTCGGAGAGGGTCGGCCGCATGTGGCGGAGGATCTCGGCGTCATACTTCTCGCTGTACCGTCCGGCCGGGCAGCGGCAGAAGAGCTTCTTTTCGGTGAGGAGCTGCTGGTGGATCTCGATGCCGGATTTGAACCCGACCTCGGCATAATCGTCCGCGGTCATCCCGGCGAACGGCTTGAATCGAAAATCGTCCATGGTCGAGCATTATAACATTAGTTTGGGGCCAGACCAAACGATGTGGTTGATAACGAACGGATTAACCCCAAAAAGCGACCTCTTTTGGGGCTTAAAACCGCCTTTTCGACGCCGAAAAGAGAGACTTAAGGAAGCGGACCCCAGTTTGGCAGCAAGAACTCCTTAAGTGCGGCTTTTGAGAGCTCAAAAGCCCAACCTAAGGCTCTAAACAGGCCATAAAATGCGGTTAACTCTTTTATTTCCTTTTGGCTGGCTTGGTCTGACCCCAACTAAACCAGATAGTCGAGGACTTTGCCGTCGGCGTCGACGCGGCGCATCCAGGCGACGACGGGCTTGCCCCCGACATCGAAGAACCGGCCCAGGATGATCAGGATCAGGTCAACGAAGAAGCCGATCCCGAAGACGCCGAAGGTCACGAGCCAGAGGATGGCCGTCCCGTTCTTTCCGACGTAGAACCTGTGTCCGCCGAAGATCCCGACCCAGAGACAGAGAAAAAGTGCGACCAGCCGCGATTTGTCCGACATGAAAGACCTCCTTGAGGGCGCGCCGTTCGTGCCATGCCTGCCGTCCTTATAACAAAGAAAGTCGATCCGGGTCAACTTGTCCGGGCCGCCGCATAATTGATAATTGGGGTCAGACCAAACGACGTCGTTGATAACGAACGGCTTCACCCTAACACTTGTGGTTGATTTTTCGGCCGGCTTGGGTAAAATATGGACTTTGACTTTGGGCTCCGGCTCTCAAGGGATACAGTCGAGAAGGAGACGTCTATGAATCTACTGGGTCTGGCCCGTCACGGACTGAACTCGTTCGAGCAGATCGCCATCATCTGCGTGTTGTTCACCGCCTTCATCAGCCTCTGGTACGCCTGGATGCTGCGAAGAGTCGTGCTCAAGAAGGACAAGGGCACGGCGAAAATGCAGGAGGTCTGGAACGCCATCCGCATCGGCGCCGACAGCTACCTCAACCGCCAGCTCCGGAAGATCCTGCCCGTCATCGGCATCCTGACCGTAGCCCTCTTCCTCAGCGTCTACATCGTGCCCGCCAGCCGCGAGGCCGTGGCCGAGTTCGGGGAAAAGAACGCCCTGATCATCGTCGCCATCGGCCGCACGATCGCCTTCATCATGGGCGCCACGTTCTCGCTGCTGGTCGGGCAGCTCGGCATGCGCATGGCCATCCAGGCCAATGTCCGTGCGGCCTCGGCCGCCCGCCGCGGCTTCAACGAGGCCCTGTCCATCGCCTACTACGCCGGCACCATCACCGGGATGCTGACCGACGGCTTGGGCCTGTTCGGCGGCACGGTCATCTTCATCGTCTTCGGGACGGCCGCGCCCGACGCCCTGCTGGGCTTCGGCTTCGGCGGCACCCTGCTCGCCCTGTTCATGCGGGTCGGCGGCGGCATCTTCACCAAGGCCGCCGACATCGGCGCCGACCTCGTCGGCAAGGTCGAGAAGGACATCCCCGAGGACGACCCCCGGAACGCCGCGGTCATCGCCGACTTGGTCGGCGACAACGTCGGCGACTGCGCCGGCATGGCCGCCGACATCTTCGAGTCCTACGAGGTGACGATCGTCTCCGGGCTGATCCTCGGGCTGGCCCTGATGGCCATCGACCCCACCCATTCCCTGAAGTGGATCGTCTACCCGCTCATCATCCGGGCCATCGGCGTCATCTCCTCCATCCTCGGAACGTTCACCGTCCCGATCTGGGAGCGCTTCCCGTTGAAATTCCTCCGGGCCCATGACGCCGAGGAGGCCATGTTCCGGTCCTACGAGGTCTCGAGCGTCAACACCATCTTGTGGTCCTTCCTCGTGGCCTTCTACTACGCCCACGACTGGCGGCTCGCCATGCTGACCTCCGTCGGCGTCGGGCTGGCCGTGGCCTTCAACCCCCTGACCTCCTACTTCACGTCGACGCGCAAGGCGCCGGTCAAGGAGATCGTCCGCTCGACCAAGACGGGTCCGGCCACGACCATCCTCTCCGGCCTCTCGGTGGGCATGGAATCGAGCGTCTGGGCCGTCGTGGCCATCGTCGTGAGCTTCATTATCGCCATGCTCCTCTACGCGTCTTCCGGCACCACCTATGTCCTCTACGCCGTGGCCATGGTCGGCATCGGCATGCTGAGCCACACGGGCAACAACGTGGCCATGGACTCCTACGGGCCGATCTCGGACAACGCCAACGGCATCGGCGAGATGGCCTGGCACGGCCAGGTCGACGAGGAAACCGTCAAGGCCCGGCAGATCATGGCCGACCTCGACGCCGTGGGCAACACGACCAAAGCCATCACCAAGGGGGTGGCCATCGCCTCGGCCGTCATCGCGGCGGTGAGCCTGTTCGCCTCCTACATCACGGACGTGGGCCGCGTCCAGGCCCAACTCGGGATCAAGGACATCATGACCTCGATCCGGGTCTCCAACACCAAGGTGTTCATCGGCCTGCTGCTCGGCGGGGCCCTCCCCTGGCTCTTCAGTTCGCTGTCGCTCAAGGCCGTGGCGCGCGCCGCGGGCCTGATCGTCGAGGAGGTCCGGCGGCAGTGCAAGATCCCGGGTGTGATGGAAGGCACGTGCAAGCCGGATTACGCCCGGGCCGTCGATATCTCGACGGCGGCCGCCCAGAAGGAACTCATCCCGCTGGCCATGATCGGGGTGCTCATGCCCATCGCGGTCGGTCTGATCCTCCAGGTCGAGGCGCTGGGCGGTTTCCTGGCCGGCATCATCCTAAGCGGCCAGCTGCTGGCCGTGTACATGGCCAACGCGGGCGGGGCCTGGGACAATGCCAAGAAATCGATCGAGGACGAGCCCCGCGACCTCGTCGCCGGCACAGGCAAGGGGTCGGAGCGGCACAAGGCGAGCGTCGTCGGCGACACCGTCGGCGACCCGCTCAAAGACACGGCCGGCCCGGCCCTCAACCCGATGATCAAGGTCACCAACCTGGTCAGCCTGCTGGCGGCGCCGATCATCGTCAAGTACAGCAGTCTTAATGTCGGCATCGTCCTGATCGTCGTGGCTTTGCTGGCCGGGGTGGCTTGGGCCATCGTGGTCAGCAAGAGGGAAGCCCCCTCGCTCTTCGAGGAGGACAAGGAGCCCGGCCCCCGCTGAACCGGTTCTTGTCCCTTCCTGGGTTTGACATTTGACCGCCACTGCCCTATCGTGCCCATAGCCTGATCGCATCTCCGCGGTCATTCGAGGAGGGACGCATGAAAAAGGTCGCGATCGTCGGCGCCGGACTCGGCGGACTCCTGGCCGGCAGCCTGCTGGCCAAGAAGGGTCACAAAGTCACTCTCTACGAGGCCAACAACGTGCCCGGGGGCTACACCTCCGGGTTCCTGCGGAAGGGCTTCTACTTCGAGAGCGGCACGCTCTCGCTCGAGAGCACCGCCACTTTTTACAAGGCCCTCGATGACCTCGGCGTGCGCGACCAGATCGAGCTCGTCAGGAAACAGGACCGGATGCTGAGCCCGTACTTCGATTTCACGGTCGAATCCTACGCGTCCTTCAAGCGGGCCATGTACGCTGCTTTCCGGACCGAAAAAGCCGGCCTGGACGGCTATTTCGGCGAGATCGACCCGGTTTGCGACGCCATGCGCCCGTTCGCAAACCGCGTCAGCCCGCACCTTTTCACGGGACCGCGCCGGGCCCTGGCCATGGCGCCCTACCTCCTGAAGGGGCGCGCGTTCATGGACATCATGAAAAAGTACGGCGACACCACCTGCGCCGACCTGGCCTCTCGACATTTTACGAAGGGGTCTGTCCTCCGCAGGCTGTTCTCGGGGATCGGCTATCCCAACATGGGGATATTCGCCCTGGCCGGCTGGTTCACCATGATGGTCGACGATTACTGGTACGTCGCCGACGGAATGCAGCACCTGGCCGACGTCCTCGCCGACAGATTCAGGAAAAGCGGCGGCGACCTCAGGCTCAAGTCCCGCGTCACGAAAATCCTGACCCGGGGCGGCCGGGCCGCAGGCGTCGAAGCCGACGGGTCCGTCGACGAGACCGACTATGTCATCTCGTCCAGCGACTTCAAGAAAACGTTTGCCGAGCTCCTGGACGACCCCTCGCTCCTCCCGCCCGATCGTCTGGAGAAAATCAAGAGGGCCGCCGTTTCGGAGGGTGTGTTCTCCGTTTACCTGGGGCTCGGCATGAGCGGCGCCGAGCTCGGCGGTCACATGAAGGAGCCCGGCGTAGGCTACGCGACCTTCGAGCACGATGTCGATTTCGACTCTCCCGGAGACCCGGACCACTTCGAGAAGACCTCTCTCAACCTCCATTCGCCGTCCCTGGCGGGCGCGGGCGCGGCGCCCGAAGGGAAGTCTTCCCTGATGATCATGGCCATGGCCCCGGCCGGCTGGCAGGACAACTGGCACCATGAGGACCGGGATCGCTACAGGGAACTTAAAGACCGCGTCAAGTCCAGGCTCATCGCCAGGGCGGAAGCGGTGGTCCCCGGCCTCCGCTCGCGGGTCGAATTCGAGGACGCCGCGACGCCCCTGACCTACGAGCGGTACACGGGCAACACGGGCGGGGCGACCTCCGCCTGGAGCTGGGACCCCCGCAAAAAGTTCTACGACCGTGTGATGGGCAGCCTGGAGGTCGAAACCCCGATTCCCAACCTCCTCATCGGCTCCTGCTGGGCCACCCAGATCGGCGGCATCCCGGGGGCCATCGCCGCGGCCTACGCCGCCTTCCACAAGGTCAAATAGCCCGGAAACGGCTCCCGGTTCAGCCGAAGAACAGGATCAGGGCCTGGGCCGTCAGGACCCGTAGCAGCATGGTCAGCGGATAGACGGCCACGAAGGCCATCGACACGCCGTCGGACGACGGCTCCTGGGCGCCGGCGAAGGCCAGGGCGGGCGGGTCGGTCATGCTGCCCGCCAGAAGCCCGCAGACCGTCAGGAAGTTGAGCCGGAGGAGCAGGCGCGCCGCCAGCGAAAAGACGACCAGCGGCACGACCGTGATCGCCGCCGCGCCGGCCAGCCAGTACATGCCTCCCTCGAGCAGCACGGCCACGAACCCGCCGCCCGCGCGCAGCCCCACTCCGGCCAGGAACAGCGCGATCCCGATGTTTCTCAGCAGGAGGTTGGCGCTGTGCGGGATGTACCAGGCCACCGGCCCAATGACCCCGACGCGGCTGAGGACGATCGCCGCAATGAGCGGTCCTCCGGCCAGCCCCAGCCTCACCGGGACGGCCAGGCCCGGGATCCGCAGCGGAACGCTCCCCAGCAGGACGCCGAGAGCGATGCCGATAAAAATCGGGATGGCCGGGGGCTCGTCCTCCTTCTCCCCGTGGCCGCCGATGTCCGAAGCCAGACGGTCGATCGCGTCGCTCCGGCCGACCACCGTCAGGGTGTCGCCGAACTGGAGCCTGAAGCCGGGCCGGGGTGAAAACTCGATCCCCGTCCTCAGGATCCGGGTCACGAGAACGTTGTAGACCTCCCGCAGGTTCAGGGCTTGGACGGTCTTGCCCAGGGCCGCCCGCCGGGAGACCACGATGCGGCGGCTGGTGATGTCCGAGGGGAACTCGGTCAGGTCGACCGGGCTCTCCATGCCGACGAGGGCTTTGAATTTCTCGATCGTCTCGATGCCGCCCACGACGTGCAGCGTATCCCCCACGCGGACGACCGTGTTGGCTCTCGGGACCTCCTGCAGCCGGTCCCCGTGAAGAAGCCGCGATATGACGACCCCGCCCCCGATCCTCCCGACGATCACGCCGATCGAGAGCCCGTCCAGGGCCGCGTTCCGGACCTCGAGCGTCATCCGGGAGAGGCGCGGCGCCTCCTGCTCCTTGAGGTCCTCCAGCTCGCGGGCCGCCTGCCGGGGGTCGACCCTGAAGGCCGCCCGGAAAGCCGTCATGACCAGAATGATCCCGATGACGCCGAAAGGATAGGCCATCGCGTAGGCCGAGCCCGGAATACTGCCGATCGCGTCCGAGTACCCCGGCATGACCTTCAGGGCCTGCTGGATCGCGGCCAGGCTCGGCGTGTTGGTCGTGGCGCCCGAGAACAGGCCGGCCGCGGCGGCCATCGGAATCCCGCCCGCCCTGTGGAGGAGAACCGCGATGAATCCCCCCGAGAGAACGATCCCGGCCGCCAGGACATTCAGGGCCAGACCGCGTTTGCGGAGGGAGGCCAGAAACCCGGGTCCCACCTCGTGGCCGATGCTGTATACGAAAAGGATCAGGCCCAGGTCGATCGCGAACTCCGTCATGACCGGGTTGACGGCCACGCCGAGGTGTCCGAAGAGAAGGCCCAAAAAGAGGACCCCCGCGACTCCGAGGTTGACCGAAAAGACTCGGATCCGGCCGAGCAGCATGCCGAGGACGATGACCGCGCACAGGACCAGCAGTGTCTGTCCGGCCGAATCGCCGGCCATGAGGTTCGCGAGAAGGTTCATTTGCCGCCAGCCGATGGCACCCCATTTTACGCCAGCGGCCCGGCGGACACAACAGCCGGAAATTGGGGACACAATACTATTTAAACCGTCGACGCCCGTGGCACCGAACGGCCTCGAACCGCTCGGCCTCCCGGGCAGTCCCGGGGGCAACACCGCCAATGGTGCACATGTCGCCGATCCGGAGCGCACCGCCGGGCCCCGAATAAGAACGCGCGGCGCATTGGACCGAAACCCCGCTGATGAGGTATGATTCCCCCTTGAGTGCCTTATCCCCGATATTGCCTTCTCAGGGCTCTGCCGAAATTAGTATTGTGTCCCCATTTCTTGGCCTGGTCGCCGACCTGGGGAAAATAGTATTGTGTCCCCATTTTAAGGGAGAACGGATATGTTCAAATCATTGATAATAGCATTGTTACTCCTGGCTCCGGTTCTTCCTGCCCCCCGGCTCGCGGCGGCCGAGGAGCCCGCCCGGACGGTGGGAAACTGGGATTCCGAGTCCGGCCTCGGCAACCACCGCGCCCTAGTCCGGGTCGCCCTCACCCCGGCGGCCGCGAAGCGCTCTCCCTGGCCCCGAGCCGCGCACGTCGTGATTCCCTGGCGCCGCCGCGACCTCGACCCCGAGAAGAAGAACCTCATCGTCATCGATGCCGCGACCGGCGCCCGCATCGCCAACGTCCTCCCCCTCAAGGTCAACCGCGAATGTGGCGAGATCTTCTTCGAGGCCCCGACCCTTCCCGGCGATTACTACGTCTATTTCATGCCCTATAAGTCCGAGGGACGCAAGAACTATCCCAATGTCAAGTATGATTCCGCGACCGAAACCTTCGACCCCGACTGGGAGGTCGCCCGGCGGCTCCGGACGAACACCTTGACGGCCGGTGACCTCGCCGACGCGCCCTGGGTCGAAGCCGAAACCGCCGAAATCCAATCGGTCGACGAGTTCAACTCCTTCGCCCCGATGGAGGTCATCGCCACCGCCGCCGAGACCGCGGCCCTCCTCGATGCCCATCCCGGCCTTCCCTACCTCGTCTTTCCCGAGGACCGCCGCCGCTCGATCCGCATGGCCGCCGATCTCCCGCACCGCTGGATCCGGACCGGCCCGCGCCCCGTCTTCGAGGCTGACGCGGCCCCGGGGGAGTATTTCACCTTCCAGCTCGGCCTCTGGGCCGCCCGCTCCGACGCGCCCGGGGTCGCCGTCACGTTCTCCGACTTCGTCCGAGGAGAATCGCCCCCCGAATCCGTCATCCCCGCCTCCTCCGCCGCCTGCTTCAACACCGGCGGCATCGATTGGGACGCCTCGCCGTTCACGAAGTCCCTGACCGTCCCCAGGGGCGGAACCCAACCTCTCTGGTGCGGCCTCCGGATCCCCCCCGACGCCCCCCCGGGCCGTTACACCGGTACCGTCACGGTCTCTCCCCGCGGCCTTCCGCCGACCCCCGTCCGCGTCTCCCTCCTGGTCACCGGGCCCGCTCTCCCTGATTCCGGCGACTCCGACCCGTTCCGCATGACGCGCCTCCGCTGGCTCGACTCGCGCCTCGCGGTCGACGACGGCCTCGTCCCTCCCTACACGCCCCTCAAGGTCGACGGCACGACCCTGACCATCCTCGGCCGCTCCCTGACCATCGGCCCCGACGGCCTGCCGGCCCGCATCCGGAGCCTTTTCGCCCCCGAAATGACCCGCCTCGCCCGCGTCCCCCTCGACGTCACAGCCTCCCCGTTCAAGTTCCGCGTCTTCGGCGCTGACGGCCGCGAAGTACCGCTTACCCCCGTCTCGCTCTCCCCGCGCATCACCAAGGAGGCCGCCGGCATCGTGGCCTGGGAATCCTCGAGCCGCTCCGCCGCCTCAGCCGGCCTGACCCTGTCCGTTTCGGCCGCCCTCGAGTTCGATGGATTCGCCGACGTCAAGCTGGCCCTGACCGCCTCCCGCGACATCGACGTTTCAGACATCCTCCTCGAGATCCCGCTCAACCCGGACGCGGCCCGCTACATGATGGGACTCGGGTTCAAGGGCGGCCGGCGCCCGGATTCCTTCGACTGGTCCTGGGACCAAAAGAAGAACCAGGACGCCCTCTGGCTCGGCGCCGTGAACGCCGGCCTCCAGGTCTCGCTCCGGGCCGAGAACTATTCCCGCCCCCTCAACACGAACTTCTACCTCTCCAAGCCCCTCAACCTGCCGCCCTCCTGGTGGAACGACGGCCGCGGCACGGTCAGCGTCCGCACCGCCCCCTCGGTCGTCCTCCTCGCCGTCCGCTCGGGCCCGCGAACCCTCCACGCGGGTGAGACGCTTCACTTCGATTTCACGCTCCTCCTCACCCCCTTCAAGCTCCTCGACCCGGCCGCCCACTTCTCCGAGCGCTACTACCATGCCTTCAAGCCCCTCGACGAAATCGCCGCTTCGGGGGCCAACATCGTCAACGTCCACCACGCCACCGAAATCAACCCCTACATCAACTACCCGTTCCTCCGCCCGGCCGCCATGAAAGCCTACATCGACGACGCCCACCGCCGCGGCTTCAAGGTCAAGATCTACGACACGATCCGCGAGCTCTCCAACCGCGCCGCCGAGCTCTTCGCCCTCCGCAGCCTCGGCCACGAGGTCTTCTCGCCCGGGCCCGGCGGGGGGTACTCCTGGCTCCAGGAACACCTCGGCTCCGACTATATCGCCGCCTGGTTCGTGCCCGAGCTCAAGGACGCGGCGATCATCAACAGCGGCATGTCGCGCTGGCACAACTATTACGTCGAGGGCCTCGATTGGCTGGCCAGGAACGTCGGCATCGACGGCCTCTACCTCGACGACGTGGCCTTCGACCGGACGACCATGAAGCGGGTCCGCAAGGTCCTCGACCGCAGCCGCCCCGGCGCCCTCATCGACCTCCACAGCGCCAACCAGTACAACCCCCGCGACGGCTTCGCCTCGAGCGCCAACCTCTACCTCGAGCACTTCCCCTTCCTCAACCGTCTCTGGTTCGGCGAGTACTTCGACTACAACGGCAGCGGGCCCGACTATTGGCTGGTCGAGACGTCCGGCATCCCCTTCGGCCTGATGGGCGAGATGCTCCAGGACGGCGGCAATCCCTGGCGCGGCATGGTCTTCGGCATGACTTCGCGCCTCCCCTGGGCCGGCGACCCCCGCCCGCTCTGGAAGGTCTGGGACGAGTTCGGCATCGCCTCGAGCGACATGATCGGCTGGTGGGTCGAGTCGAACCCCGTCAAGACCGGCCGGGAGGATGTCCTGGCCACGATCTACGTCAAGGGCGGGCCGAACGGCCGGCGCTCGGCGCTCGTCGCGCTCGCCGGCTGGGCCCCCGAGCCCGTGGACGTCCGCCTGACGATCGACTGGAAAGCTCTCGGCCTCGACCCTTCCGGAGCCGTCCTCCGCGCCCCGGCCGTCGAAAAGTTCCAGCCCGCCGCCGAATTCAGACCTTCCGGCCCGATCCACATCGAGCCGGGCAAAGGGTGGCTCCTCGTGCTCTCAGGGAAATAGACCTCGACTGTTCGAACCGGGGCCCCGCTCATGCCCGCGCATCCGGGCAGCGGCCCGGACTCCGCCTTCCGTGTGCTCGAATGAGGGGAGTCCCCGGAGGCTTTTTTGAAGCGTCCCGGCGCAGCGCGCGAGGCGCCGCCCGGCGCGTCCCGTCTCGCCCGCGCTCCCGGCGATTGACACCCCCCGGCTTCACGATTATAACTATCCTATCGTTCAGGCGGAGGGAACAAGCCATGAAAAGACAATGCTCTCTCGGGACGGTTGGACTCCTCGTCCTGGCTCTGGCCGCGCCGGCCTTCGTCCAGGCCTCCGACCTCCAGGACATCAAGCTCCCGGCGCCCCGGATGACGGGCGGGATGCCGCTGATGCAGGCCCTCGCGGCGAGGTCGACATCGCGTGACTTCAGCGACCGGGCTCTCCCGCTCCAGGTCCTCTCGGACCTGCTCTGGGCGGCCGACGGGATCAACCGCCCCGATTCCGGGAAGCGGACCGCGCCTTCGGCCAACAACGTCCAGAACATCGAAATCTACACGGCGCTCGAGTCCGGCCTTTATCTTTACGACGCCAAGGACAACGACCTCAAGGCCGTCCTCGCCGAGGACGTCCGGGGCGCCACCGGCAGCCAGGAGTTCGTCAAGGCCGTTCCCCTGGACATCATCTATGTGGCTGATGTGTCGAAATTTACGCGCGGCACCGACGAGACGAAAAGCTTCTACTCGGCGGCCCACGTCGGGTTCATCGCCCAGAACGTGTATCTCTTCTGCGCGTCGGAGGGCCTGGTCACCGTTGTCCGCGGCATGGTGGACAAGGAGGCCCTGGCCAAGATCATGAAGCTCGGACCGGACCGCAAGGTCATGCTTTCCCAATCGGTCGGGTATCCCAAGAAATCCTGAAGGGCGGGGTCTCAGCCCCGGCGCTCTCGTCAGCGGCCGGGGGTTTTTCGCCGGGGGGGTCCTGCCGTTCGCGAGGCGACGCCGTCGCGGCCGCCGCCCCGACGATTCTGGTCAGCCCCGTTCCGCCCGCGGCCGTGGACGGCCGATCCGCAGGCCGGGCCGGCGCCCCACTCTACAGGTATCTCACGAGCCAGCGATGGAGGGGGGCGACCGCCTCGAAACGCTCGAAACAGTAATCCACGAGGCGCGGCGAGTAGAACTCCTCGGGAATCCTCATGTCGTAACCGGCGTAGAGGCCGTTGTGCTTGAGGAGTTCGGCGTTGGGGTGTTCCGGGTCGTAGCCGGCCGGAACGCGCTTGTAGTGCTGCCCGCCGAGCCCCACTCCCGGCCTGGCTTCGAGCTCCTCGACTATCCGGGAGAGCTCGGCGCCCGACTCGGGATGGACCGCCGCCCGCCGGAAACGGGTCATCAGAGCGTCGCTGAACATGTAGAGGCCGACCCCGAGCCACATCTCCGGCGGCTCGAGATGGAAATAGAACCCGGACGATTCCATCCGGGGCCGGAGCCCTTCCCAGAAATACAGTCCGAGGTTCGTCTTGTACGGCGACGGATCGTTGCTGAACCTGGTGTCCCGGTTGATGCGGAAGATCGACTTGTTGACGAGCGGAACCGCGATGATGCGCGGCGAAATCGCCCGCAGCCTCTCCCCCATGGCCACGACGAAGGCCCGGGCCGGCGCCATGACATGAGACTCGTAAACCGGGCGGTTGGACTCGAACCACTCCCGCGTGTTGTTCTTTCTGAGGGCGTTGAAAAACCGGACCGTGTCCTTGGTAAATCCCGTAAAGGCGATCGCGTTCGAAACCGGCGACTTTTTCATCGGGCGTCCACCTCCAAGCGAAAAACCAGTATCGCACGGATGGCGGATTTGTCAAATCCGGCAACGCCCTTGCGGTCCGCCGCAATCAAGGCCGCGGGATCGCCCCCGCCCGGCGAAAACCAGCAAGATCGGTACCGGGTCTACAAATTGCTGGCCTTGAACGGTGCCGGACTCGGGCAATGCCGGTTTTGTGAGGGCTCACCCGAGCGGCAGCACGCCCGCCTTTGCGAGGAGGGCTGCGACGGCGCACACCAAGGCTAAGTTGATCGATATGATCCAGTGATAAAAGAGGGCGCCCGGTCTCCCCGATTCCTCCATCGTGACCTTCTTGTAGCGGAACGCGTAGATCGGGGCCATGCTCCGCAGCCAGATGAAGCTCGCCTTCATGTCCCTCCGGCGGAGCTCTCCGAGGATGCGGATGCTGGTCACGATGTTCCAGAAGCCGGAGGCGATCGCCGCGATCGCGAGAATCATGTAAGGTTCCATTTCAGGTCTCCTCGTTTCAGCGGATCGGCTTTCTTCACCGAAGGCTCCCCTGCCGCCTCACCCCCGGCGGCGGCCGATTCTTTTCAACGCCTCGGCGGCGAAGAGACGGACCTCGCGGTCCTCGTCCATAAGCGCCATCTCCAGAGTATTCCTGGCCCGCTCCGACCCGATCCTGAGCAAGGCCACTACGATCGACCTCCGGACGTGCACGTCCTCCCCTCCGAATCTGGCGGCCATGGGTTCCACGGCCGATTCGGACCCGATCGTCCCGAGGGCGTCGACGGCGGCCGTCCGGTCCCACCAGTTCGGCAAATCGAGAAACCCGACCAGAGCGCCGATGGCCTCCTCCGAACCGATCCGGCCCAGGGCCACGGCCGCGACCCTGGCCAGCGGGGTCGGGCCGGTCTCGACCAGCGAAACGAGCGGCGCGACGGCCTCCTCCGAACGGATTTTCCCGAGGGCGTCGACGGCGTCGATCCTGACGTTGGCGTCGGCGTCGGCAAGCTTCGCGAGCAGAGGACCGGCGGCCCGCGGCGACCCGATCCGACCCAGGGCCCGGGCGGCCTCGCGCCTCGCCGTCGGGTTCGCGGCATCCAGCAGCCCGATCAACGCCTCCGTGGCCGGCTCGCCGATTTCCGCCAGAGAGTCGGCCAATCCGAACACCCGCCGGACGTCGTCCGTCCGCCCCATTTCCGCCGCCAGCTTCTCGACCCGGGCCGCCCCGGTTTCGAAAATCCCTGCCCGCACGTCGAGTCGGACGTTGTCCCGATGCCTGGCGTAAAAATGGGATGCGCCCATGAGCGCGGCCGTGGTCACGACCAGGACGGCGGCGATTTCCCCCTTCCTGTCCGGCAGACTCTTTTTGAATATCCAGCGGTTCGGCGCCGAAAGAATCTTCTTGAGGAGCCGCGGCAGCGGCACCAGAAAGGACGTCCGGCCCCGGAATCCCTCATAATCCTCGCCGGCCAGCCGCTTCATCTTCGTCTCCTCCAGAAGCGCGACACCGACGATGACCATCATCGACAGAAGCCAGGGCAGACTGGCCGGAATCCCCCACGAGCGCTTGGGATAGCGGACCCGCTTGAGGGCCAGGAGCATCCCGTAGCTCCAGATGATCCAGCCGAGATACTGGGGGTGGCGTGAAACCCGGTAAACCCAAAAATCGGCCACGCTTCGCCTCCTGTGGCGGGCGACAAACCAGGCCAGAGTCCCGAGGCTGAACAGAAGAAGGCCCGACCCGAGCAGGAGATAAACCAGCGGCCGATGGGCATCGACCCCCCACCCGCCGATAAGCGACATCAGCGCGTCGTAAGGCCAGTACACGATGTCGCCCAGCCGCCCGACCTCGAACGAGACGTCCAGGACCGGAAGCCAGGTCAGGTTGAGAAAGCCCAGCCCGGCCAGGAAAAACATGACCCCCGCGAACTGGGCGAAGACCGGGAGGAACAACGCCGCCGCCCCGACCGACGAGAGGCCGGCCCTTCCTGACGCGAACCCGGCCGCGATGAGGACGACCATCAGTCCAAAGCAGGCATAACCGATGAGGCGGAAATGGTAGTGATCCATGAGGAGTTCGGTCCGGTAGACCGCCGTTTCGTCGGCGTGCGAGTCGCCCTCGAGAGCCGGGGTGACGCCTACGAGCGCCGAGTGCAGGAGCCTCGGCAGCTCGACGGAGGCGAAGGTCAGCCCGACGCTGAAGACCACCGCCAGCGCGGTCAGGTAAATCCCGAAGGCCAATTTAGCCCTTGCCATTTCGCTTCCTCATGGATGCGGTCATCGCCGGACCGCCGGGAGAATGTCTTCGTAAAGAAACCCCACGGGCTTGTTCTGGTCCGCGGCCGTCCTCGTGTCGCCGAGCACGACCACGACCATGTCGCGTCTCGGAACGATAAAAATGTACTGCGCGTTTTTCCCGATCGCCGCATAAATGTCCTGCGGCTCTTTCCCCCCCGGGTCGGGAAAGAGAATCCACCACAGATAGCCGTACCCGACGGCGCCCGGGCCCTTGGGCCCCGCGGCCTCGAATTCCACGTGCATGCGGGACGACCGCCGGACCCAGTCCTCGGGCACGACCTGTTGGCCGCCCCAGCGCCCGTTTCTCAGGAAAAGCAAGCCGAATTTGGCCGTATCTCGGGCCGTGAGGGCCAATCCGCCCCCGGCATGGGTATGGCCTTCCCCGTTCGCAAACCAGAACTTGTTTTCGATGCCGAGGGGCTTGAAAAGGAAGCGTTCGGCATAGTCGGCCGCGTGCATTCCCGTGCGGTTCTTCAGCATCGCGGACAGCAGGATGACGCCCCCGCTGTCGTATTGGAAGAACGTTCCCGGCGGCCTGAGCATCGGGCGGTCGAGATAGAACTTGTCCCAGCCCCTGGCCAGCCGGTTCAGCTGGAAGTGAGGCGCGTCCGGCCCCCTCTCGTGGTAATCGGTGCCGGTCCGCATCGTCAGGATGTCTTCGAGGCGCATCGACGCCTTGCGCTCGTCCATGTTGGCGATCCCCTTCATGTCGGGGAAGAAGCCCAGAACCTTCTCGTCCGCGCCCTTGAATTCGCCCCGGGCGATGGCGATGCCGACCAGGGCCGAGGCAAAGCTCTTGGAAACCGACTGCAGCATGTGAAGGCGGTCGGCCCGCCAGCCGTTGAAATACTCTTCGACCACAAGGAGCCCGTGGCGGACGATCAACAGGGCGTGCAGCCGGGGGTAGAGCTCTCCCCGCCTGATCTCATTCACCAGGCCTTCCAGCCTTCGGGAATCCAAGCCCTGTTCATCGGGGGTTGATCGCGTCCACCGCCACGAAGACGGCGGCTGCGGCGTGCCGCGGACGAAGCTGACCGACATGCCCTCGGCGCTCAGCTCTTGGAACGTCGTCTCGAGCCCCGCATCGCCGCGGATCGCCTCCAGGAAGTCGCGCATGTCCCGGGCGTAGTTGGTGACGTTGTGGGCGACGATGACCCCGCCGGCCGCCACGCGATCCCGGATGAGCTTCAGGAACTTGACATAATCCGGCTTCCAGGCGTCGATGAAGACAAAGTCGAACTCGCCTCCGATCCGGGGGATCTCGGCAAAGGCGTCCGTAATCCGCACCTCCACGGAGTCTTCAAGGCCCGCGCTGGCGACATTTTTCCGCGCCTTCTCCCCGGGCCCCTCGTCGATCTCGAGGGTGATGAGTTTTCCGCCGGTTTGCTCGAAGGCCCAGCCCAACCACAACGCCGAATAGCCGGTGAAGGTCCCGATCTCGAGCCCCCGCTTGTAGCCCTTGCGAACGATCAGGTCGTGGAGGAATCGGCCGTCCCTGCAGGGGACGTTCATGTCCTCGTGCTCGGATGGAAAATCCTTGAGAAGCGCCAGCACCCCGGCCTCCGGAAGGCCGTCGAAAACGTCCGGGAACACCTCGTCCAAGCGGGGAACGGCCAGGAGCCCGTCAGCGATCGCACCGTTGGTCTCGATTTCCGTGAACACATAGGTCGAGGTTACACCGCGCCTGGCGACGGAAATCCGCACGGGATGGAGAACGCCCGCCTCCCGACGATAGTCCTTTACCACGATGTCGTCACCCAGTCTTTTCAACAGTCCGGTTTCGGCGTCGAAATAGAGCATGTCCCGGCCTTCCGCGAGCCCGGGCGCCTGGACCGCGAACTCCTTTCGGCCCTCGGACTCAAAGGTCTCCTTCAAGACCAGACCGGGAAAGTATTCCTCGAGCCGGAGGGCCGCCTGGGGATTAAACAGGTAGGCCAGCCGTGATCGCGCCTGCCGGTCGTCGATGAGGATACGGTCCGCGTCCTGCGTCCAGCCCCGCTCCCCGTCGTACCCCATCTGTTGGAGGCCCCCGGGAGTCTTCAGGACGAGACGCCACCTGTCCGGGACGGCCGCGGCGACCTCGGCGGCCAGGACCATTTTCTCCCGATCCTGCCCGGGAAATTCGTGCGTGAGTTCTCCGACGAGCCTGCGGTTCCGGATTTCTCCGATGGCCTCCTTCCCTCCCAGGGCGTCGATGTATTTCTCCAGGATGCCCTCCAGGGTGGGCGGACCTCCGTCCTTCGCCCCAGGAAGGCCCGCGTCCGCAAATCGGCCCGGGGGCGCCTGAGAACCCGGAGAATCAGTCCCCGGTACCTGCGAAAACGACTGGATCGTGAGTAGGATTGCCGACAGGACGATCACTCCGCCTCGATTTTTCATGGCCGTCCTCATTTCCTGTCCCGTCCGGCCCGATGAGCCTGCGCTTTGAAAAGTGAGCCAAGTTCGAGGCGTCTCTGGCCTTTCCTCAGCTCCTCGGCCAAGTTCATCTCCACGGCCCGGTCGAAATTCCCACGGTTATAGGTCACGACAACCCCGTTTTTCAGGTCATAGATATTGGAATAAACGGTCTGCGATCCGCCTGTCTGCCGAGTTTTTTCAAGGACTTCCCGGATAAGCTCCTCGCTCAGCTGCCCGGCCCCGGCCATGATCTTGTCCGCGGCCCGGTATCTCCAACATGGATAGTCGCCGCCCTCCACATTGGACATGACGAAGTTAGTCGCGATCTGGTACCAGGTGTCACTCTTGACGAATCGGACACCGCCCTGTCCGTATTCCACAACCATGGAGGCTCCCGTCCGGTCGGCGACCGGAAACCTGGCCCGCCCGAGGCCGGGGACGTTGTATTGTTCGAAGAAGGCCCGGACGTCCTCGCATGTCGCGCACGTGCCCAGGACGACCATAATGACGACCCCCGGGAACGTCGGCTTGCCGGGAGCCGGCGCCCAGCCCGTGGGCTTGAGGGCATTTCCGTCGATGAAGAGCCCCCGGTCGTTCATCCCACCCTGGAAGGGGGCGTCGTCATAGCCGAAAACGACCCTGCCGAAATACTTCTCCGTAGCGGGAATGAAGGTCACGATCGTCCGGGAATGATCCCGATCTTCGTTGTTCCCGGCCAGGACGAGACCGTCCCGGGCCGCCATCACGATGGTGCAGCCGAAGGGGCCGGCCTTATCCGGAGCCGACGAAGCCGCGGCCGCGAATAAGCTCATCGCCAGAATCACGAATGGCCGTCGCCTTTTCATTCCATCTCCTCCCGATTATCCGCTTATCCCGGCGATCCCCTGCCGGTGTCCGTCGGGCGGTCCGCCCACCCGCCGGTCCCGCCTGCCCCGTCGACAGCCAGGACGATCTCGCAGACCAGGGACGTGAAAAACCAGGGGATGACCCGCAGGGGGACGAGGACGGCTTCGGCCTCGCTGCTCGTCCGGGCTTGCCCGACCTCCCCTGAGGCTTCGTCGGCGCAGGACAATCCCAGCGGCTCGACCCGGACCCAGGTCGGGATACGCTCCGTCTGCTCCGGGTCGATACCGGCGGCCCTCAAGCGATACCGGCGCAACTCGTTGTTGAACGCCCCGTTGATCCAGCCGCGGACGGGGTCGGCGGCCCGGACGTCGCCGAAGTTCTTGGTGACGTTCTCGATCTCGACGACGCCCATCCGGCTACTCGACCTTCCGGCAGTGGATCCTCTCGTGGAGGATCAGGGCCCTGACCGTTCCGTCCTCGGCCCTGACGAAAGAGTAGGCGTCCCCGCCCGATTTGTCGAGCCACAGCCCGTTGTCGTCCGGGCCGACGAGAGGTCCCTGCCGTCCGCCGGTAAAATGGATGGCCAGCCCTCCCCTCATGTAAGAAATCGTGATTTCCTGCTTGGCCATGGGGATGGGGTATTGACCGAGGAAAGGCCTCAGCGCTTCCGGCACGTCGTCAGGAACCTTTTCGGGCGCGGCGCGCTTCGGAATCCGGACCCTGTTGGACAGGACCATCGCCGCGGCCGGTCCGGACCCGGCGCCCTCGAACGTTACGTCGATGTCCCGGGTCAGCTTGAAGAACCAGCGGCCCTCCTCGTCGGGCTCCCGCAGGCCGAACGTCCGCCCGTCGGCGAGCCTGACCGAGAGCCCGGTGTCCTCTGCGGAAACCGTGATCACCCCTCGCGGTCCGCTGTAGCGGCCCACGTAGGGGTCGTAATCGGCGCTCCGCGCCTTCATGGACCCCTTTCCGAATTTCTGGGAGCCGGCCTCGAAGTCGAGGATTTCCATGCTCCCCGGATTCCAGGCGATATGGGCCGAGGACAGGACGCCCAGCCGCACGTGCCCGGAGTCGACGAAATCGACTTCCTTGGCCGTGGTGTCGATGGGGACCCAGCCCGCCTCGCCCATAAAAACCTCATTCCAGCCGTGCTGGCCGAAACTCCCTCCGTTCGTCGGGACGTACATGCAGCCCCAGACGACCCGAGCCGGAATCCCGGCGGCCCGGCAGAAAGCGGCGAAAAGGCGGGAATGGGCGCCGCACTCTCCTTCCCTGATATCGTAGGTGTTCCGGGCTGAGGCCCCGCCCGGGATATCGTAGCCGATGTTGTCGGCGACCCAGCGGGCCAACCGTTTGGCCGCCTCCCAGGAGTCGGGCGCGTCGGCGGCAAGCTCCCGCGCCTTGGCGACGAGCACGGGGTCGTCGGACTCGATGAAGTCCTCGGGGGCCAGGAAGGGGGCCAATCCCGGGCGACCGCCGAAATCGGGCGGATAGGAGGGGGCGCCGGTCCCGTCGTAGCGCGGATGGCGGATTTCGAAGACGCCCTCGACCCGGTTGTCGACGACCGTCCCCTCGAAGCGCTGTCCCGGGACGTTGAGGCTCTCGGGCGTGATCCGGTTTCCCACGGGCTCGAGCTCCGCCCGGACCTTGAGGTGCGAGATGGCCTCGATGTCCTCGATGGCCGCTCCGGCCTTGGCGAAGATATCCGAATCGCGGTTGACCCGCGTGATATCGCGCTTCCGGGATTTCGCCGTCCGGGTCACGATGGACTGCGGGGTTTCGAACTTGAGAAGCGAGCCGTCCTCCGCGTCGATCCAGTAGCGGACCTTCAGCCCGATCTGGGGGGTGTAGGAATCGAGAACCAGGGCCCGAACGGGGCGGTCTCCGATCGTCATCTGTTCCGTCCCCCGGCGGGTGTAGATGACATCCCAGACCTTGCGGTCGAGGAGCTCCAGGACCCGGTAGCTCTTGGTCTCGGCCGCCCCTTCGCCGAAGTCCTTAAGCAGGTGAGGGAAATACACCGGATTTTCGAAAATGACGCCGGGCTCCAGGACGACCGCTTTCTCTCCGATTCCCGGCGCGACGTCGATCCGGACCTCGTCCCCGTCGGCCGTCGCGGAAACCCGCAGCTTCAGGCTCCCTTGGTCGACCACGTTTTCACAGGCGAGAAGCCGCCACGTGGCGGCGTCGAGCCTGTATTCACCGCTCGTTCGGACGTCGATGTCCGCCCCGAGCGCGGAGGTCTTGCCCCCGCCGCTCTCGGTGATGACGAGCACCTGCCTCCCGTTATCGTCGACTTTCCGGACTACCGTATCCTGCCACGCGTACGGTTTTCCGTCCATGGCCACGGAGTAGTGGATCCGTTCCGTATCCGGGGCGTTTCCGCAGCCGTAGGCGGCGGCCAGGAACACCAGGACGGCCGAAAGCGTGACCCGGCGTGTTTTCGTCATGATCATTGGCATGTCCTCCGCTTATTCATCATTCGCCGTTCCCCGGTCTTCCCCTCGAGTCACTCCGAAACGATTCTCTCGATCGGCCTTTCGTCGAAGGCGATCTCCCAGGCCATGGCGAAAGCCAGCCGGGCGATGTCCCGGATATTCCGGTAGCCCAGCATGTCGGGCGTGTCCGTCGGGCGATGATGGTCGCGCGGCTGGCCGGTGCTGAAGGCGATGGCGGGGATGAGCCGTTCCTCGAAAAAGGCGTGGTCGGACCCGGAATAATTTTCCCTGGGCTCGACCCTGAGAGACGGGGCCGTCCATTCGAGGGCCCTGTCCCTGACCGAGGCCAGGTCGGCCCTCCCGTTTCTCGACAGGTAGAGGTGGACGAAATCCCTTAGGCCGGGGCGCTCGGCGTCCTCCCGGCCGATCCCGTCGATGTTGATGTCGGCCAGAACGCCGGACAGGGGAAAGAGCGGGTGCTCGAGATAGAACTTGGATCCGAGACCGCCCAGTTCCTCGGCGTCCGGGGCGAGAAACACGACGTTCCTGGCCGGCCGGCGGCCGTCACGGGCCGCCGACGCGAAGGCCTCGGCGATCCGGCGTCCGGCAAAATCCGAATGGAGTTCCATGAAATCCGTCCAATTATCCGCCCGGCCGTGGTCGCTTTCGAGGTAGCATGAAACGGGCGTCTTGACCGTCATGGCGAAATTCTGGAGATAGGCTTCGCCGGCCTCCCCCAGGCCGCGCAGCCCGAGCTCCCCGAACAGGCCCGAGAGATATTCGGCGGCCTTCGGCCCCCGGCGTGCCCGAGCGGCGGCCCTCGAGCTCGGCCGAGGCCAGGAAGCCAACGTGCTCCTTCAATTCCTCAACGGTGATCGTCCCGGCATAGTCGCGGCCCGGGTGCGGAGCGGCGGACGGTTCGGATGGCCGGCCCGCGGACGCGTCGCGCCCCCGGCCGCACCCCGCAAAGACGACCAGGGCTCCCAAAACCAGGGCGGGAAGGAGTCGCCGGCCAACGAAACACCCTATGTCGGCCGCAAATCGGCCATCCATCCCGGAGGTTCGACGTGAATCGTTCATGTTGATGACAAAATGACGGAACCACCCCAGGATGTCCATAGACAAATGTCCCATTTTGGCGAAAAGAGGCGCCGCGCGGGCCGGCCTCGGGAGTTCTTGATGAAACCGGGCGTTCCCCGCAGGGACGCGGGTCAGTCCTGCTTCCTGCCGATCAGGTTGACGAGCTCGATCCGCGTCTTGACCCCGAGCTTCTGGTAGATGTTGTAAATATGGTTCCGGACCGTGCTCGCCGAAATGAAAAGCCTGGCCTCGATATCCTTGTTCCTGGCTCCCTCCAGGACCAGGCGGAGGATTTCCTCCTCCCGGGCGGTCAGGCCGTAGCGGACGACGGCCGCCCCGAGGTTCTCGGCGGCCAGGGAGGAGGAGGCCTTGAGCCGTTTCCATTTCCCGGCCAAGATCGCGGTACCCGCGAGCAGGAACAGGACCGCGCCTCCCAGAAACCAGCCCGTTTTCCAGAACGGGGGGATGATCCGGATGCTGATCTCCAGCGGCTCGTCGTTCCAGACTCCGTCCGGGTTGGCCGCCTTGACGCGCAGGACATGGGAGCCGCGTTGGAAGCCGGGGATGGACACGGAATGGTCCGACCCCAGGTCGATCCAATCGTCGGACGGCGGATCCAGCTGATAGGCGAAACGGTTGCCGGCCGGGTCGATATAGCACAGGGCGGCGAAGTTCAGGGTCATGAAGCCGAATTTGTAGGAGATCTCCAATCCCGTCTTATGGACGTACGGCGAGCCGAGTCCGACGGGCCGGCCGTGCCTTGCGAGGCCGGTCCAGACGACCGGCGGCACGAAGGAGTTGGGCCGGACGGCGGCCGGCGAGAAGGCGTTGAAACCGTTGACGCCCCCGAAGAACATCCTCCCGTCCGGGGCCCGGAAACAGGCGCCCGGATTGAAGGCCAGGCTCTGGAGCCCGTCGCGAAGCCCGAAGTTGGTGAACGTCCCGGAGCCGGGGTCGAACTTCGAGAGCCCGCGATCGGTGCCGACCCAGAGAAACCCGGATTCGTCCTCCAGGATTCCCGCGACGGAGCTTCCCGGCAGGCCGTCCTCCCGATTGAACGAGGACCAGGCCCCGGCCTGCCGGTCGAACCGGCTGAGGCCCGCGTCGGTCCCGATCCAGAGACTCCCGAGCCGGTCCTCGAGGACACAATTGACGGCGTTGCTGGCGAGTCCGGACCCGGGCGGGTCGGTGATGTGGTGCACGTAGCGGAGGCATCGGCCGGTCGCCTTGTCCAGCCTGTTCAGGCCGTTCGTCGTCCCGACCCACAATCCGCCCTCGCGGTCCTCGCCGACGGCTTTCACGATGTCGCCGCTCAGGCTGTGAGGGTCGGCCGGGTCCTGGAAAAACCGTCTCCAGCGGCCGCGGCTCGTGTCGAACCTGTTCAAGCCGTTCTGGGTCCCGACCCACAACACCGCGGGATCGTCGCGATCCACCGAGAGCGCGTGGACGCGGTTGTGGGACAGGCTGTTCGGGCGGGAGGGGTCGTTGAGATACCGGACGAAGCCCTCGCTTTCCGGGTCGAAGACGTAGAGGCCACGCTCCGTCCCGAGCCAGACTCGTCCCCGCCGGTCTTCCACGACGGCCTGAAACGCGCCCGGTCCCGGGCCGCCGGCCGCGATCGCCTGGTTGGTGACGTGGACCACCGACCCGTCGCGGCCGACGATCCTGTCGAACCCCTCGGCCAGGCCGACCCAGAGCCGTTCCGTCCTGTCCAGGCACAGGGCCCGCACGTCGGTGCCGCCGAGGCTGTCGGGATCCCAGAGGTTAGGCTTGAAATGCCGGAATTTGACCTCGTCGGCCAGGCACTTGCCGATGCCTCCCCGGGAGGTGCCCACCCACATGACGCCCGAAGCGTCTTTGAGGATGGACGTGATGCTGTCGCCGCCGATCGTTTCGGGGTCCTGCGGGTCATGCCGCCAGGTCGTGGTCCGGCCCGTTGCGCGGTCCCAGATCCTCAGGCCGTTCCAGGTCGTCCCGACCCAGAGCCGGCCGGACTCGTCTTCGGCGATGGCCGAGATGGTGCTCGCGGCCAAGTCGCCGGGGCGGGCTTCGTCCCCGTAGAACCGCTGGAAGCCGTCGTCCTCGGGAACGTACCGGTTCAGCCCTCCGCCGCTCGTCCCGACCCAGAGCGTCCCGGCCCGGTCTTCGAAAAGCGCCCAGGCGGTGTTGCTGCCGAGGCTCCGGGGATTGTCCAGGATGAACCGGTAGTTGACCGTCTCGCCCGAGTCCGGGTCGATCCTGAAAAGACCGCCGTCCAAGGTTGCGGCCCAGAGGGATCCCCGGCGGTCGAGAAGGAGGTCCCAGACGCTCTCGACTTCGGGGTCGAGGCGGATACGGGCGAACGATTCGGCTTCCCTGTCGAAGCGGGCCAGGCCGTTGAGCCTCGTTCCGACCCACAGGTCGCCCTTGCTGTCCTCCTGGATGGCGAGGACGATGTCGCCGGCCAAGCTGTCGGGCTGGCGGGGATCGTGGCGGTACTGGACGAACGTCCTCCGGGCCCGGTCGAACCTCAGCAACCCCTCTCCGTGGGTGCCGACCCAGATGTCTCCGGCCCTGTCCTGGATGATCGGGTAGACGACCAGGGGGAAAGAGGCCTGGGAGCGGCCGGCGGACGGGGAGTAAAAGACGAATTCGTAGCCATCGTAGCGGGCGAGTCCGGCGCCCGTGCCGAACCACAGGTACCCGTCCCTGTCCTGAAGGATGCTCGAGATGCCGACGACGGGTTTTCCCGCGGATTCGGGGACCAGGCGTTCGAACCGGAAATACCGTCCCGGCAGGGAATCGGCGGGGATCGCCGCGAGCGGGAGGAGAGCCAGCCACAGGCCGAGGAATCCTCGCTTCATCATCCCGTTTCATGATAGAGGCTCGGCCCGGCAAAGTAAAGCCGCCGCGCGTCTCCGAGCTTCCCCCTGAGTTGCCGGATGATCCCTAAGGACGCAGGCGTCCCTATGAATAGTCAGGCTACTTCGCCAGGCGGTTGTATTTATTCAGGACCTCGCGCAGGCGCGCGTGGGGCAGGGCATGGACGGTATTCCCGTTGATCCCGGTCATCGTGTCCGCGGCCACGAGGGCGTTGACGATCGCCTCCTCGGTGGCCCGGACGGTGGCCCCGAAGAGCGGGTCGATCCGTTCGTTGGGGAGCATGGCCAGCCGGGCCGTCCCTGTCGTCTTGGCGACCTCGGGGTTGGCCGTCGAGAAGGCGATGAAAATGTCTCCCGAGCTGTTGTTGCCGCGGCCGCCGACGACGGCGACACCCAAGGCCGTTCTCTTGACGAGCCGGTCGAGCTGATGCGGGAGCAAGGGGGCGTCGGTGGCCACAACCACGATGATCGAACCCTCCTTGCCTCCGGCGGGGCCCGGCTCGGGCATCAGGTCGGTGATCTCACGGCCGACCGGGACACCGGCAATGGTCAGGGTCTCGCGAAGCCCGTAGTTCGCCTGGACCAGGACGCCGACCGTGTACCCCCCCTCGCCCGGTCCGAGGACGCGCGAGGACGTGCCGATGCCGCCCTTGAACTGGTGGCAGACCATCCCCGTCCCGCCGCCGACGTTCCCCTCCTCGACCGGCCCCGTCTTGGCGCCGTCGAGCGCTCGGAAGACGTGGTCTTTCCGAACGTGAAACCCGCCGATGTCGTTCAGGAAACCGTCCCAGGTTTCGGCGACGACCGGCAGGCTGAAGTCTCCCGAAAAATCGCCCGAGCCGCCCCGCTTGACGTTCCATTCGGTCACCGCGTCCCTGACGACGCCGACGCTCTGGGTGTTGGTGATGAGGACGGGGCTTCCCAGACAGCCGGATTCCTTGAGCCATGTCGTCCCCGTCATTTCGCCGTTCCCGTTCAAGGTGAACCAGGCCCCGAAGACGCGCTCGCGGAAGGCCCGGCCCTGCGGGAAAATGGCGGTGACGCCCGTTCTCACGGGTCCTTGGCCGACGACGAGTCTGCCCTGGCCCGAGATGAGCGTCACCTGGCCGACCTCGACGCCGGCCACATCGGTGATCGCGTTCCAGCGGCCCGGCAGGCCCTCGAACGGCACACCCAGGTCGCGGGCCCGAGGTTTGGCTTGGGTCCAGGCGGGCCGGACGCAAAGCGACAGGACGCAGGCGATCCCCAGCGCCGAGATCATCCGCGTTGATGTTCGGCTCCTCATAGCTGATCTCCTAAAGCCTCGGGGCTCGGGATAACCATAGAATTAATCCCCGGGCGAGTCAACCGTCCGGTACGCGCGGAACTCCCGCCGAACTGCCGTTCGAACGGAGCAAAACCAGCAAGAACGGTACCGGGTCTACAAAATGCTGGTTTTCGAAGTTGGGGCCCTGTTTTCCGAGGCGGCGAAAAAAAGCTCGAAAAAGCGGTTCCGGTTGTCGTAGGATATGCGGCGGACAGGCCGGGAGGCACGCATGCATGCACATCGCTGGGTCGAGGAATTTCGGGGCGCGGTCACCGTCTGCGACCGGGAGGGGCGCATCGTCGAAATGAACGCCGCGGCCGCGGCAAGCTTCGCCTCCGACGGGGGCGCGGCGCTCGTCGGGAAAAACGTCCTCGACTGCCATCCGGAACCGTCCCGCTCGATGCTCAAGGAGATGCTGGAATCCAGCCGGGCCAATGTCTACACCATCAGCAAAGACGGCCGGAAAAAACTCATTTACCAGGCGCCATGGTACAGCGGCGACGTTTACTCCGGCTTCGTCGAGCTGTCGCTCGAGATCCCCGACGTCATGCCCCACTTCGACCGGGACGCCGGCGGCCGCCCGAAGTCAGCTCCGGAAAAATAAGAAGCGAAAGCCGCAGTTTCGATCGATGGCGCACTCGCGCCCCGCCAAAAAGTGACCGCCCTTTAGACCCGCACCGTCTTTGCCCATTCCCCGGCCGGCCTCTTCCCGGACGGATGCCCGGAGCCGTTCCCGCCGGAACGCGCCCTGGTCCGTCAGGCCGAGGCGGCGGGGCCTTCGGCGGCCGTCTCGGGCGTCGTCGCTGCCGACCCTTGGCTCACCGCGAAATACATCGAGGCGAAGGCGCTGCGAATCCATATGACCGCGGGAATAATGCCGACGCCGAAGCAGATGGCCCCCACGACAAGGATCGGAAACGCCAACAGGCCCGTCGCAAAGATGGACCCGGCATGCCCCCTCGTCATCTCCCAGCTTCCCTTGACGGCGGCCACGGCGTCCATCTTCCGGTCGACGACGAGATAGCGCACGAAGGCCAGGCGGCAGGCGATAATGATGCCCGGGACGACGAAAAGCACGAGGCCGAACCAGATCATGGCCGACTGAAGGAGGTTGGCCAGCACGACGTTGACGTAGTTGTCCTCGAACGTCGTGAACATGTCCTTGACCTCGAACTTTTCGCCCCGCACGGACCTCAGGAAAATCCAGGCCGCGCCGAAATCGATGGGAACGAAGAGCAGAAACCAGTAGCCGAACGACAGGACGCGGAGCAGCACGCCGCCGGGCGTCGCGTGGCCGTCGAGCGAATTGATCATGCCGAGCGGAACGAGAACGGCCCCGACGATGAGAACGATCAGGAAAAGGTCGAGGAAATACTGCTTCATCCGCTTCCAGCCGAACTCATAGACGGAACTCGCCGTGGGGGCCAGGACGAGGCCCCGGCCCTGAGCTTCCGTATTCGCCGATATATCGTTCATGACAACCTCCAAAATCGGGTGTCCGGCGCGTCGCCGACGTTCGGCGGCCGCGCCTGCCGTTCTCATGATAGGCCCCAGAGGTCCCCCTGTCATCCGACCAAAGTCGTTTTCCCCGAATATCCGACTTAAGTCGGGTTCCCCCGGCTCGGGAAACGCCTTAGAATCTTGAGCCGGAACGATGATTCGGTATATCCTTGGGAGGAATGCGGTCGGCGCTAGGCGCTTTCATGGGTAACGTGTTGCTCGTTTTCTCGGTCGTCCTCGGCTTGGGGGCCGCCGTCTGGGCGGTCCTGGCGGCCAACGACCTGCAGAAGATGTACGGGACGGCCTCCCTGTCGACGCTTCTCTACTATCAGATTTTCGTGGCGGTTTTCGGGCTCTACGGCATCGCCGGCCAAGGCATCGTCAAAATAATCCTGGCCGCGCGCGGCTCGCCCTTCCAGACCATGGAGACCGTCTGGCACCTCTTTTCCTTTCTCGGGGCTCCGTTCCTGATCCTCGCCTGGTACATGTTCCTGCGCTTCAGCCGCGAGATTTCCGACGAAACCCCGGGCCGCGGCTTCACGCTCGGCTTCTTTCTCGCGGCTTTCGCCATCTACGCGGCCTACGGCGCGGGCCTCGCGGCGCTGAATTACACAAAGGCCGCCGACCAGGCCTTCGCGACATTCTCAATCTCCGTCAAGGTCCTCTTCGTTGTGCTCGACGCGGCCGTTGTCGCGGCCGCCGTCCCGCATCTCCTCTCCGCGGCCGCGAAGACGAAAGACGCCGCGAAAGGCTCGGCGGTTCGCGCCTTCGCGTGGCTCGCGGCGGCCGCCTGGCTGGCCAGGCTCCTGGCTTTCCTGGCCAGCGGCCGGGGAGGCATGCTATTCTCCCTGTATGTTCTCGTCTTTTTCGCGGCCGCCGTCCCGCCGCTCCTCGCCTGGAGGAGCTACCTTCTCGGGCACGTCCCCGGTCCGCTCGAAACGGCCTCGGCCTCGGTCGTGGACATGAAGACGTTCAGCCGGGAGTTCGGCATTTCCCGGCGCGAGGAGGAAGTCATCCGCCAGGTTCTAGAGGGCAAGACGAACAAGGACGTCAGCGAGGCACTCTACATCAGCGTACAGACGGTCAAGGACCACCTGTACCGCGTTTTTCAGAAGACCGACGTCCGCAACCGCGTCCAGCTCATCAACCTCGTCCAGGCCCGCGGCAAAGCCGCCGGCGCCGCGCCGGTCGACGAGCACGCCGACCGCGAGGGCTAGCGCCCGGCACCGACGTCCCCCGTCCCCCCGCGTCGCCCGGGCCCGGGGCCCTATTCGTAGCGCAGGGCCTGCACCGGGTCGGCGACGGCCGCCTTGAGCGACTGGTAGACGATGGGGAGTGCCGCGGTGATCATCGAAATCAAGCCGGCCAGAATGAACACGTCGAACCCGAGGCCGGTCCGGTAGGCGAATCCCCGAAGCCATCTGTGCATCGCATAATACGCCATTGGCCAGGCGATGAGGTTCGCGGCGAGTATCCAGAGCAAAAATTGCCCGGAAAGCATGGCCACGATTCCCGGGATCGACGAGCCGATAACTTTCCGCACTCCGATCTCCTTGGTGCGCTGCTCGGCGCTGTGGGCCGCGAGGCCGAGGATTCCCAGGCAGGAGATGAAAACGGCCAGGAAGGCGAAGGCCGCGAAAATCCTGCCCAGCCTCCTTTCGGATTCATAGAGCGACCCCGCCCCGTGGTCCAGAAACTCGGCTTCGAAGGGATAGTCCGGAGCGTATGTCCCGGCCGTTTCCCGGATGGCGCGAAGGCTTTCCGTCAGGCCGTCCGCGGACACCTTGACGAAAACGAACTTGATCGCGCCGCGGTAGAAGCGCGGGTTGATGGTGAACACCTGCGGCAGGATCTCCCTGTGGAGGGACACCTGATGGAAATCCTTGACGACCCCGATAATCCGGCCTTCCTGGCCCCAGAACCTCAGCCGCTGCCCGACCGGCTCCTTCAGGCCCATGTAAGCCGCGGCCTTCTCGTTGATGACGTAGTTCGCGCGGTCCCTTGGCCGGTCTTCGGCGAAGACCCGCCCGGCCGCCAACGTCATCCCGAATGTCTTGAAAAAGTCGAAGTCGGTCACCGAATACCGGACGAGCGGGGTCAGCCCAGGGTCCTTGCCGTCCCACTCGACGCCGCTCGTTTTGTAATCGTCGTTATAGGGGGCGTCCTGGCTCCGCGTCACGCTCAGGACGCGCGGGTCGCGCAACAGCTCCGCCTTGAGGATTTCGAAGTTCCGCAGCAGGGACGGGTTGTACCTCACCTGAAGGACCCGTTCGGTGTTCAAGCCGAGCGGCCTGTTGCGCACGAACTCCAGCTGGCGGAAGACGATCCCCGTGCAGGCGATGAGGAAAACCGAAATCGTGAATTGCCCGACGACGGAGACAACCCTGAACACGGACCGCCGGGACCTCGCATTCAGGCCGGCTCGAAGCGCGTCGGCCGGCCGGCGCGCCGAAAGGAAAAACGCCGGATAGCTGCCCGCCGCGACGCCGACAAGGACCGTCAGGCCCAGGAGATAGCCCAGCAGGAGCGGGCTCCGTCCCGAGAACAGGGTCAGGGTCTTCCCGGTCAGGCCGTTCATGAACGGGAGAAGGAGCCAGGCCAGAACCACGGCCAGCCCGAAGGCCAGGGCCGCGGTGACCAGGGATTCGCCGAGGAACTGCTGGACGAGCTGTCCCCGTCCCGCTCCCACGATCTTCCTCAGGCCCACCTCGCGGCCGCGGCTGCCGGACCGGGCCGTGGCCAGGTTCATGTAGTTGATGCAGGCGATGGCCAGGACGAGGACGGCCGCGAAGGAGAAGATGTAGACGTAGGCCAGCCTGCCGAACGCCAGATAGACCTTGGTCACGGGGAGAAGCCCGACTTTGTACTTGCCGGGCAGGGGCTGTGGAAAGTGCGCGTTGAGAGCTCCCGCGATCTTTTCCCCGAAAGACGTCGGGGAACTCGCCGGGTCCAGCCAAACGTATGACGGATCCCGCCAGTTCCAATCCCCGGCCAGGCTGTCCGCCAGGAGCGCGACGAAATCCGGCCGGAAATGGGCGTTGGCGGGGACGTGGATCACGCCGCTCACCTCGAAGTCCCGCCCGCCGTTCAGGGTCAGTTTCTTCCCGAGCGGGTTCTCGTTCCCGAAGTATTTCAGGGCCGCCTCGTCCCGGATGACCAGGGAATTCGCGTTCCGCAGGGCGAGGGCCGGGTCCCCCTGGACGAAGGGATAGGAGAACAGCCCGAAGAAACCGGCGTCGACGAGATTGACGGAATCCTCGTAATACATGACCCGGGACCCGTTTCCGGGCTCGTAGGAGAACGAGCAGGTATTGAGTTTCGACAGTTTGTAAACTCGCGTGTATCCGCGGATCTCGGGATATTCGCCGGACAGGGCGGGGGCGAGGGCATAGGGGACGTTCGGGTCGAGCGTCCCGTTCGGGTGTTCGATAGTTAGCAGGTAGAGATGATCCCTGTTCGTCAGGAAATCGTCATAGCTCGTTTCATCGCGAACCCAGAGGGAGGTCAGGATGCAGACGGCCAGGGCGGCGGCCAGGCCCGAGAGGTTGATCAGGGTGCCGGACCTCTGCCTTTTAAATCTTCGGACGGCGACACGGAGATAGTTCCAGGCCAGGCCGGGGGCGAAGCGAGCCTCCCGCCCTGACAGCCGCCCCGAGCGGCGCGGGGCGTAGACTTTGCGGAACTCGGCCCCGAGGTCGTCGGCCCGGCCCATTTCGGCGGCAACACGCCCGAAGGCCTCTTCTTCCGTCACCCCGGCCTGACGGACGAGCTCCCGGACATCCTCCCTGAGCGTCTCCTCGAGTTCGGCGATGAATCCCTCCTCGAGGGACGGGTTCGACCTGAGCCCCCTTTTCCAGTCGCGGACGGCCTTTCCCAAGTCAAACATGGCTGTCTTCCCCAGGCCTTCAGTCGGACGCCTCGGCCGCCGTCCAGAGGCTCTGGAGGGCATCGTGAACGCTCTGCCACTGTTCCCTTTCGGCGGCGAACTCTTTTCTTCCGCGGTCGGTCAGGAAGTAGTACTTCCGCATCCGGCCTTCTTCGGAGAGCTTCCATTTCGACCGGATGAAGCCGTCCTTCTCCAGCCGATGGAGGACCGGGTAAAGCATGGCGCTCGACCAGCCCAGCTTCCCGCCGGTCACCTGCCTGACCCTCTGCAGGATCCGATAGCCGTAGCTCTCGCCCCTGTAGAGAAGGGCAAGAATGATGGGTTTGGTCGACGCGGCGACGAGGTTTTTTGAGATCACGTCATATCTCCCGCTTGATAATAACTAACGCCATTACATATGCGGATTCCGTGCCAACCGCGCTCCTGAGCCTCCTCATGCGATGACGCGCCGGGAAGGGGATTCGGGCTTCCTTCTGTCCGCTAAAGAGACACTCCCTGTGCGAAAGCGGACAGTTCAAGGGACCGGTTTTGCATCGGTTGGTTTTGGGACCGGCCCGTCTCGGGAGGGAACGAGCAAGGCTGTCAGCGGCCGGAGAGGGGGCGGCGAGAATGATCTTTAAAAAGGTCGCCCGAATTGAATGCATTGTGCCGGATCCGGATATCTCCGCAAAAAACCAGCATTTTGTAGACCCGGTACCGTCTTTGCTGGTTTTTGCCGGTGTCGCGGCGGGGAGCGGGGCCCGCGCCTCAGGCGGACGGCCGGCCGGAAGCAGGGGGCGGCGCCGAGTTCGTCTCCGGGCCCGGGCTGCGGGCGCCGTATTTTCCCCGGAACACCGCGTAGATGGGGATGCCGACGAGGACGGTTCCGATGGCGATCGACGATTCGACCGGCCTCTGCAGGAACGCCAGGAACAGAATCAGCGTCCCGGCCAGGATGTAGATCGCCGGCGCCACCGGATACCCCGGCATCCGGACGACGCTCAGCCCGGCACGCCGCAGCTTGAAGACCCCGATGACGGCCAGGATGGGGAAGATTCCGAGCGAAAAGCCCATGTACGTCAGGAGCTGGTCGAAGGTCCCGAACAAAACCAGGACGGATGCGATGGCCCCCTGGAGGACGATCGACCTCGACGGCACGCCGAACCTGGGATTTACGGCCGCCAGCGACTTGAAGAAAACCCTGTCCCGGGCCATCGAATAATAAACCCGCGGCCCGAGAATGATGAAGGCGCTGAGCGACGAGAACAGGGCGAACGAAATCAGCACCGAGAGAACGGTTTCGGCCGGCTTCCCGAAGAGGTTCCCGGCGGCCAGCCCGCCGATCGATATGACGCCAGACATGTCCGCGGGGGGCACGCCGTAGATGTAGAACAGGTTCAGCGCGACGTAGAGGACGATGACCGTGCCCGTCCCGAGAAGCAGCGACCGCGGCAGGTTCCGGGCCGGGTTCCGGACCTCGGACCCGATGTAGGCCGAGGCGTTCCAGCCGCTGTAGGCGAACATGATCCACATGAGCGCCAGTCCCATGGTCTTCCAGCCGCCGAAGTCGAATGCGAAAGCCGGAGACGCGGTCATGTGGCTCAACGTCCCCCTGCCCACGGCGAACCCCGCGGCGACGAGGGCCACAATGAGCACGACCTTGAGACCCGTCAGAAGGTTCTGCACCTTCGCCCCGAGCTCGAGTCCCCGCGTGTGAAGGAACGTGAAGGCGGCAATTACCAGGATCGCGTAGACCTTCTTCATGACCACGGCTTCCGTCCCTTCCGCAAACAGACCGACGCGGACGAGTCCCGGAAAGGCCCGGGTCGCGTATTCCGTGAAGCCGATGGCCGAGGCCGCGATGGGCGCGGAGAAGCCGACGAAGAACGATACCCATCCGGCCAGGAATCCCAGCACGGGGTGGAACAGGCGCGACAGGAAAGCGTACTCGCCGCCCGCCTTGGGGATGGCCGCGCCGAGTTCGCCGTAGCTCAAGGCCCCGCACAGGGCGATCAGGCCCCCGGCCACCCACAGCCCGAGCATGACCGCCGCGCTGCGCAGGTCCTTCATCAGCAGGCCCGACGTCGTGAAGATGCCCGCCCCGATCATGTTGGCGATGACGATGTTGGTCAGCGGGAAGAGCCCGAGCCTCCGCTGCAGTCTGTCTTCCACGGGCTTTGCGTACGTGTCCATCACATGTCCTTTCGCGAGCTCCGCGTCGATCTCAAGGGCTATATATTATGACGAACGGAGGATGTCAACCTGAGGTTGCCTTTTCCTTCCGAGCTTTCTTCCGGCGCCGGCGGCCGAGGAGCAGCGTGAAGACGAACAGCGGTCCGTAGAGGGCGGCCGCCCCGGCCGCCAAGCCGATGTTCTTGCCCTTGATCAGGCCCATGCCCCACCCGAACTGGTCCTCGTTGACGAGGTACGTCCAGGTCGATGAGGGTCCCTTGAGGCCTTCGGCGTCGAGGTCGACCGGCCCTTCCCGTGCGACGAGGGAAGCCAGGTGAGCCTGGGCTTCGGCGGCGATCCCGTCCTCGACGGCGTCGAAGGCGTCCGTCGCCGCCTTCATGAATTCGTCGGCGGGCTCGCGGCCGCCCAGGCTGACGAGATGGATCCCCTCGCGGATATCCGCGAGCCGCGCCAGGTGGTCGGCCCAGGCCCGGTCGATGTGGGAGAGACGAACGCGCCGCACCAGGTCGTCGAAGATTTCGCGGCCGAACCGCTCGCGGCCTCGCGAGGCGAGCGTGGCCGGATCCCATCCGGAAGCCATGGCCGTTTCGGATTCCCGGAGCGCCGACAGTCTTTCCGACGATCCGGACGCCGCAGCGGCTCGAGGCTCTGACTCCGCCGTACTTTCGCCCCCGGGCCCCCCGACAGCCTCCCCTCCCGCCGAGTTCGCCAGCCCGTCCTCCTCCCCCCAGGCCCCGGCCTCCCCGTCCGCCGGTCCGGGCCAGTCCGGCTCGCGGCCTTCGAGGGCCTCGCGCCGCCACCCCTCGACGATCCGCCGCTGCGTCTCGATCATGATGGAGAAGGCCCACAGCGACCGTCGGATCCCGAAGTTCTGCCCTTCGATCGTCTTCTGGGCGTGGACGATCTCGCGGCGGATGGCCGGGTCGTCGAGAGCGTCGCCCTGGGGCTTGACCCAGTACCGCGAAACGAGCGTCCGCCTCAGGCCGTAGCGGTCGAAGATATCGTCGTCGAAGCTGATGAAAAATCGCGACGAACCAGGGTCGCCCTGGCGGCCGGCCCGGCCGCGGAGCTGGCGGTCGACGCGCAGGCTCTCGTGGCGGTTGGTGCCGATGACGTAAAGCCCTCCGAGCGAGACAACGCGGTCCCGTTCCTCTTCGCCCGGGCCGCCGAGCTTGATGTCCGTGCCGCGCCCGGCCATGTTGGTCGAGATCGTGACGGCGCCGGGCCGGCCAGCGGCGGCGATGATCCCGGCCTCGAGCTCGTCGTTCTTGGCGTTGAGGACCTCGCACGGGATACCGTCGCCCCGAAGGACTGCGGCCAGGTCCTCGGATTCCTTGACGGTCAGGGTGCCCACGAGGACGGGGCGCCCGGCGACGTTGACTTCGGCGATTTCGCGGACCAGGGCCCTAGTCTTGGCCTCCTCGTGGGTGAAGACGCGGTCCGGGTGATCGATCCTGACGCAGGGACGGTGAGGCGGCACGACGGCGACGCTCAGGCCGAAGAATTCCTTGAACTCCGCCGCCGAGGGCGCCGCCGTGGCCGTCATGCCGCAGAGCGCGGGGTAGAGCCGGAAGAAGTGTTGGAGCGTGATGGTTCCGAGGATACGGCCCTGGGATTTCCGGAAGACGTCCTCCTTGGCCTCGACCGCGGCCTGCAGGCCGTCGGGCCAGTGGCGCTTGTCCATGACCCGTCCGGTGAATTCGTCGACGATCTCGACCCGGCCGTCGCGGACGATGTAGTCGGTGTCGCGGTGAAGGAGGACCTCGGCATGGAGGGCGCAGTGGACGGCCGCGAGGAGGGCTTCGTTTTCGGCGGCGTACAGGTTCTCGCAGCCGAGCGAGCGTTCGACCCGCTCGAGGCCGGCATCCGTCAGTGAAACGCTCGTCTTCGCCTCGTCGGTTTCGAAGTCGCGGCCGGGCGCGAGCGACCCGGCCAGCGCGGCCAGGCGGGCGGCGTCGTGGTCGAGCCTGCCCGCGACGCCCGAGATGACGAGCGGAATCCGGGCTTCGTCGACGAGAGTCGAGTCCGCCTCGTCGATGATCGCGAGGGAAAACGGTCTGTGGACGCGCTCGCTTTTTTCGTAGGCCAGCTGGTCGCGAAGGAAGTCGAACCCGGCCTCCTTGGCCGTCGCATAGGTCACGTCTCGGGCGTAGGCCTCGCGCTTGAGCGCCGGGCTCAGGCCTTCCTGGACCGCGCCCACGGACAGCCCAAGCAGCCGGTAGGCCGGGCCCATCCAGTCGGCGTCGCGGCGGGCAAGGTAGTCGTTGAACGTGAGGACGTGGACGCCGCGGCCGGACAGGGCGGCGACCGCGGCCGGAAACACGGCGGCCAGGGTCTTGCCTTCACCGGTTGGAAGCTCGGCGATGCGCGATCCGGACATGACGAGGCCGGCGACGAGCTGGACATCGTGGGGCACGAGCCCGAGACCGCGACGCGACGCCTCGAAGACTAGGGCGAAGGCTTCAATGATCGCCGTCGGATTCTGAGGGACACCTCTCCTCCGGGAGCCCCTTTCCGCGCTTGCCACGACCCGGTCAAAGTCACGGCCTGCTTCCAAGCCCGGCGTCACTGAAGCGGCAAGTTTCCGGCGCCGGCGTCCCCGCGTTTGCGCATGAGCTCGTTCTGTGGCAATCCGGCCGCGAAGGCCCTGATACATGCGCCGGAGATCCCCGTCGCCGACCCGATCGAGACGTCTCTTGTCTCGGAAGGCGTGGATCGCGGCGACATTTTCCCGATACGGCGAGAGGTCGACCTCGACCGGCACCCCCCTCACCCTGTTGAACGCCTCCCGAATCCTCACCCCAAAACCAGCATAAGACGGTACCGGGTCTACAAAATGCTGGTTTTCCTTACCCAGCGACTCCGGCTGCCCGGCGTGTTTTTCATCCGGCCGCGTCGAGTTCGGCCGGTCCGGATTCGCCGGCTGGGTCCCAGCCCCGTCCTTCCGGGAAGCATGACGGACGGAAACTTTCCGGAATTCGCGATTCTTCCTTTCGACCATAATGAGCCTCCTTCTGCAGACTTCGGGTCAAACCCCAAGACCTGGATGAGATGAGGAGGCTAGAACGGCGGGCCCCGGAGGGATGGGGGGGCGGGGAACCGGACGAGACAGAACGGAGCGACGTGCGGCGCCGCCCGCGACAGAACCACCAGCGTCACGGTGAGAACGAACGCTATCAGCAGGAGCGGCAGGGGGAGGAAAACAGAAACCAGGGCGCAGACGACCAGCCAGGGTGTCCGGTGTCCCGTCGATACCCTGATTCCGCAACCGCTTCGATGGTTCATTGTTCTCCCCTTATTCTACGCGGTTTGCGGAAAAAAACCAGCATTTTGTAGACCCGGTACCGTCTTTGCTGGTGGCTCCGGTCGCCCTGGGGCCGGGTTTCCGCGGGCGGGTCGGGTTCACCAGGTCACTTGGTTCTTGACCGGTTCGCAGGAGAAGCTTTCGAGCAAAGCCAAGACCCGGCGGATCATCTCCTCCGGGGTACCCGGCCGGAAGTACTTCAAGGCCTGGATCATGTGGGCCAGGACCTCGTCGTGTGAGTAATCGTGAAAGGCTGCCATGATATCGCCTTCGAGGCCGGCATGGGCGTCGAGCATCGCGGCGGGCCGTCCGCAGGAAAAATCGATCTTCTTGAGGTCGACGAACCGGACCTTCGGATTCTCGTAGGTCTTGAGATAGAAGACCCGCTCGCCCGTGTCGCAAACGAAGCTCCAGCGCGTGCTCTCGCCCGCCGCGACTCCGGCCAGCAGGCCGAACGCGTAATCGACGGCTGCGGCCCCGCTCCCGTTCTCGAACTTCTCGAGGCCCGCCGCGAGCCGTGAAAACCGGTCCAGGGACGAATAGGAATTGCCGGGCTGGCCGGCCTTTGATGCCCAATAATCGAGACACGCCTGGTAGGGAGCGTTGGCCAGGGCCCGGACCGGAAGGTCCGCTCCGTCCTGAATGATCAGCTTTCCCCCGAGACACTCGACGACGGCGCAGCCCCCGGCCCGGTCGCACACGAGATAGTGGTCCTGAGTGTCCGCGATGCGGACGCCCTTCGCCGCCCCCCGCACGTCCTCGATCGTGGCGCAGGTGTCGAGCATGTATTGCCACCAGTAAGCGCCGACAAGGGGCGGCCTCTCGTCGGCGGCCGGGACCCGCGTTCCTGCCAGAAGCATGGTGCTGAAACAGAGCCCGGCCTCGTTCATGCCGCCCCAGGCAAGTTGGTACCCCGCGCACGAGATCGTGACGCTGCCGTAGCGCGAAACCCACTCCGCCGTCTTGCCCGTCGTTCCCCGTTCCCAGCCCGCCTTGCGCAAATTCCTTCGGTTGACGAATATCTGACCCGGCGCGAAACGGTTGTCGTAGTTGGCGCCGAAGACGAGAAACCCGCCGTTCACGAGGGCCAGCGAGGAACAGGGCGGCGCCGCCTGCGGGACGGCCAGGCAGGCGATCAAAAGCAAGACCGGTCTCTTCAGTTTCGTGGTCATCAACGGCTCCTCCTATGAAACGGCCGATCCCAAGACGATGACCGTGGCGCTCGGGCAAGCGGAACGGTCCGGCCACAAACCTCCCGGCCGCAAGTGGACGCGGTCCCTACTTGGCGATCCTTTGCGCGGTATAGACGCCGCTCGGCTGGTAGATCTCCATCGCGGTGACCGTCCCCTCGGCGTCCTCGACGAAACGGAGCGTGATCGTCTTGACCTGCGCGAGCGAGTACTCCCCGCCGAGCTCCGGGACGAGGTCGTAGGCCGGCTGCCCCGGAATCGTCACGGTGAGGCCGTCGCCCTTCACGGCGACCGTCAGCCGCTCTCCGGAAAGGTCGTACGCTCCCGCGACCTTTTCGAGGTATGCCGGCTCCGAAAGCTGGGCGTCCGGCGTGCGCGCGAACACGACCTCGTCGAGGGTCGGCTCGAAAGGCGCCGCGACCGCCGCGACACGCCCGTTGACGTCGGTCCGGAAGGTGAGCTTCATGTCCTCGAAGGTCGGGTCGTCCGCTTTGAGTCCCGAGAACGTTTCATAGTGCCAATGCTCGAGCGGCGTGCGGATCGCGTTGTACGTGAAGACGAGTCGCTTCCCGTCGAACTCGACCTCGAGACCGCCGTATCCGGGATGGCGGTAGTCTCCGGCGTACTCCTCGGGGGGGTGGGCCGGCTTTGTCCCCGGCCGCCGCCGTGTTGTCTTCTTCGCGGCCGCCTCTTCGGCCGTCTTGGCGCCCTCGGCCTGCCGCTTGGCCGCCTCCCCCATCCAGTCCACGGCCTCGAGCCCGAAGATCCTGTCGGCGGCGGTCTGGGCCACAAGTTCGGGGAACGGGGTCCCGTTCTTGTTCGTCAGCACGACGAACCCCAAGCGGTCCTCCGGGAACAGGCTCACCAGGGCCGAGAAGCCGTCGATGTTGCCGCCGTGCTCGACGCGCTGATGGCCCCTGTAGGTGTCGATGAACCAGCCCAGCCCGTAGTCGGCGGGCGAGATGTCGGCCCGGGTGGGTTTGTTCCCGGTCGGCATGTAGGGCGAGTGCATGTCCTCGAGCGTAGCCGTGTCGACGATCGTCCGGCCCTTGTATTTTCCGGAACTGATGTGGACCATAATCCAGTGGCTCATCTCGTTGACGCTCGAGTTGATGGCCCCGGCGGGTCCGATGTTGGAGATGTCCCTGAAGGGGATCTTCTCGATCTTGCCCTCCCGCTCGGCGTAGGGCTGTGCGAAATCGCTGTCCTTCCGCGAATCGGCCACCGAAAAGTTCGACCGCGTCATCTCCAGGGGTCGGAAGACGAGCGACCGGACGGCGTCCTCCCATTTCTTGCCCGTGAGCGTTTCGACGAGGTAGCCGGCCGTCAGGAACATCAGGTTGTTGTACTGGAATCTCACGCGAAGGTCGGCCGTTGGAGGCAGATAAGCCAGGCGCCTCACGAGTTCCTTGCGCGTCGAGGTATAGTTGTTGTACCAGACCATGTCGTGGCGCGGCAACCCGGAGCGATGGGTCACGAGATCTCGGGGCGTCAGCCGGTCCCCGGCCTCGGCGTCATAGAGTTTGAACCAGGGGATGTAGGTCCGAAGCGGGGTGTCCCAGTCGACCTTGCCCTCGTCGACGAGCGTGCCGAGCGCGAAAGTCGTAAAAGCCTTAGACGACGAACCGATCGCCATCAGGGTGTCCGGCGTCATCGGCAGCTTGTTTTCGACGTCCCTGAGCCCGAATCCCCTGGCGTAGACAACCCGGTCGTCCATGACGATGGCGACTGCCGCGCCCGGCACCTTGATCCGCTCGAGCCCCTCGGCAACCACGTCGTCGAAGCCCTGCAGGGCCTTCGTGACCTTGGCGAGGGAGTCGCTGCGATAGACCGCGAAGTGCACCAGCTGCCCATTTTGTGAGAAATCACCGTCGATGGCGTCGCCGGCCCCGTTGAACCGGCCCGAGAACGTCGGCTCTCCGGGTACGCCGGCGATGACGAAGGTCACGTTCGCCCCGTCGATCTTGATCTTATCGAGCGGCAGGTCCTTGGCGTTCTGGAGCGGGATGGAGATGTCGCCTTTCCAGGTTCCGTCGGTCTGCCTGGCGAAGTCCAGGTCGATCTCGAGCTTCGTGCCTGGGGTGTCGATGGCCCCTTCCCAGTGTCCTGTGATGTCTTGGGCCGGGGCAATCGAGTCGGGGACCAGCGTGGACGGTTCCGGCGCGGACGCGGAGGGCTCGGCCGCGGGCCCGGACGTTTCCGCGACCGAAACGGCTCCGGCAGGCAACGGCCCGGGCGTCGAACCCGAACTCGAGCATGCGGGACGGACCGGCCCGGCCAACGCCAGCATCACGGCCATGGTCAGGACGGCGGTGAGGGTGACGGCTCTTTTCATGGATGCTCCTTTCCGGGAAGGCAAGACTCGTCCAGTCATTCTTATCATAACAGGGCCAAGGACCTCAATCCTTCCCTGGAGTAGAGATACGAGCCGAGGCCGCGCGAAGTTCCCGCGTCGCCCCTCCGCGCCGGACCAGCAGATCGGTACCGGGTCTACAAAATGCTGGTTTTTTCCGCACATGGATCGGGACGCCCGCGCGGAATCTGGGCAGGCTCGAGCACGATTGGCGCCGGTTTTACGCGATGCCAGAAAAAACCGGTATTGCGTAAACCCGGTACCGTCTTTCCAGCGTCTTGAAAAGCGCCGGCGATTCTCCCATAATGGAAAGCCGTGAAGACCGAGCGCGTCGAGCCATCATTCGGGGCATCCCGCCGCCCCGACCCCCACCAGGCCGGAGGAGCCGTCTCAATTGTCTGAGTTCCTGGAGTTCCGGGCGGTGGCCAAGCGGTTCGGAACCATCCAGGCCGTCAATGACGTTTCCCTCGAAATCCGGAAGGGCGAGTTCTTCTCCCTCCTCGGCCCGAGCGGCTGCGGCAAAACGACCATGCTCCGTCTCGCCGCCGGCTTCGAAGAGCCGGACGCGGGACGCGTCTTCCTCGACGACCGCGACATCACCGACCTGCCGCCGAACAAACGCAAGGTCAACACGATCTTCCAGAGCTACGCTCTCTTCCCTCACCTCTCCGTCCGCGACAACATCGCCTTCGGCCTGTCCATCGCCAAGCGGCCGCGCCGCGAGATCGACGACGCCGTCGACCGGATGCTCCGCCTCATCCAGATGACCGACCAGGCCGCGAAAAAACCGGACCTGCTCTCCGGAGGCCAGAAGCAACGCGTCGCCGTGGCCCGGGCCCTCATCAACAAGCCCGAGGTCCTCCTCCTCGACGAACCGCTGGCCGCCCTCGACCTCAAGCTCCGCCAGAAGATGCTGATCGAGCTCGACCTCATCCACGACGAGGTCGGCATCACCTTCCTCTACGTCACCCACGACCAGGCCGAGGCCATGAGCCTGAGCGACAGGATCGCGGTCATGGACAGGGGCCGGATCGAGCAGGTCGGCACTCCGGCCGAAATCTACGAGTCGCCCCGGACGAGCTTCGTCGCGGCCTTCATCGGCGACACCAACTTCCTCGAGGGCCGCGTCACGGACTGCCCCGACCGCGAGTACTGCCGGCTGGCCATTGACGGCCTGCCCGAGATCGTCTGCTTCAACGACAAGCAGATCCAGCCCGGCCACGCGATCTTCATGAGCATCCGGCCGGAGAAGGTTCACATCTCCCGCGAACGCCCCGAGGCCAAGCCGCTGCGCAATCTGCTGCCCGCCGTGGTCGAGGACGTCATCTATCTCGGCTCGACCACCAAGTACTGGGTCCGGGCCGAGGGTTACAGGTTCCAGGTCCTGGCCCAGCACTCCCGCTATTACCTCGACGAGAAGCCCCTTCGCTGGAAGGACGCGGCCTGGATCTGGTGGCACGCCGACGACGGCTTCATGCTCGACCATTTCCGCAAGGGCGACGAGAACCTGCTGGCCGTCCCGCCCCAGAAAGTCGGGGAGCCGCTCGACGGCCTCAATGGGAAGAATGAAAAGTAACCCGCATAATCGAGCCAACGGCGCGGCTTCCGGAGTCGGGAACGTCAACGTCGCGTCGGCGGACGGCGGCGACCGCGCGAGACGAGAAAGCGGGCGGAGGCAAGCGCTCCGGGAATGGCTCGTTTCCCTCCCGACCCTGCTGTGGCTCTTCCTGTTCATGGCCCTCCCGACCCTGCTCGTCTTCGCCATCGCCTTCCGGCCCGCCAACCCCTACGGCGGCATCGGCCCGGGCTGGACGCTCGAGACGGTCCGCGGTCTGTGGCACTCCGACTACCTGCTCGTCGCCTGGCGGACGCTCTGGATAAGCCTCCTAACCACGGGCCTCTGCCTTCTCTTCGCCGTCCCGTCGGGATACTTCATCGCCCGAGTGCCCGGAAAATGGCGGAACCGGCTGCTGATGCTGGTTATCGTGCCGTTCTGGACGAGCTTTCTCGTCCGGGTCTTCGCCTGGAAATCATTGCTGCATCCCGACGGCCCGGTCAAACGGGTCCTGGAGTCGGTGGGGCTGGCCGGCCCGCAGACGACTCTCCTCTACCATCCCGGCGCGGTGGTCCTGGTCATGGTCTACACGTTCCTGCCGTTCACGATCCTGCCGATTTATGCCGCGGCCGAGAAATTCGATTTCCGGCTGGTCGAGGCGGCCCGCGACCTCGGCGCCCGGCCCCTGACGGCCTTCCGCAAGGTCTTTCTCCCCGGCATCCGGCGCGGGCTCATGACCGCGGTCCTGGTCGTGTTCATCCCCGCCCTCGGGTCGTACATCGTTCCCGACCTCGTCGGCGGGCCGGCCGGCGAGATGCTGGGGAACAAGATCGCCCAGCGGGTCTTCGTCGACCGCAACCTGCCCCACGCCGCCGCCCTCTCGGCCCTGCTCGTCCTGGCCGTCATGGCGCCTCTCATCGCGATCCTCGCCCTCCAGCGCAAAAAGAGCAAGCCCGACATCATCATCGGGGAGGCGCCGTGAAGCGCAGCCGCTTCCCGCCGGTCATGACAGCGCTCGTCCTCGTTTTCTTTTACCTGCCCATCCTCATCCTGGTCGTCAACTCGTTCAACGCGGCCCGGTTCGGCGGCAGCTGGCAGGGGTTCTCGCTCGCGTGGTACGCGCAGCTCTTCCACTCGCCGGAGATCTGGCAGGCGGTCCGGAACACTCTGGTCATCGCCGTGAGCGCGACGGCCGTCTCGCTCGTCCTGGGAACGACGGCCGCCTTTGCCCTGCACCGCCACGCCGGGAGCCGGTTGCAACGCCTGCACTACACGATGATCTACACGCCGCTCGTCGTGCCGGAGATCCTGATGGGGATCAGCCTTCTCATGGCTTTCGTGGCGGCCGGGACGCGCTTGGGGCTGTTCACCATTTTCCTGGCTCACGTGACGTTTTGCGTGAGCTACGTGGCCATGGTCGTGCTGGCCCGGCTCCAGGACTTCGATTTTTCCCTCATCGAGGCCGCCCGGGACCTCGGGGCGAGCGGCTGGCAGAGCACGCGAAGGGTCCTTCTGCCGATGCTTCTGCCGGGGCTCGCGGCCGGGGGGCTTCTGGCCTTCACGCTCTCGGTCGACGATTTCGTCATCACGTTTTTCGTGGCCGGGCCGGGCTCGACGACGCTGCCGCTCCGGATCTACAGCATGATCAAGTTCGGCTCGCCGGCCCTGATCAACGCCCTCTCTACCCTGCTCCTGGCCGTGACGTTCACGGCCGTCATCGCCAGCCGGAAGCTGGCCCGGTTGAAAAGCTAGCCCGTCTGCGGTATTGATAGAGTCGCCATGGACACGGGACGATTCGTCTAAATGCCGAAATATTCTCCGCGCCGGGGGAGGTCAGAGTTTTTCCCGTTTTCGGCCCTTTTTTTGCGCCGGCCGGTGAACCGGGGCGCGGGGATGGGCTCCTCGACCCCGCAGGCGGGAGGGGGGTCCCGAATCGCGATTTTCGCCTTCGCGGCCGCGCTAGCCGGGTTCGCCGCCCTCACGCATTGCGGAGGCGGTCGCCCGGTGCTCAGCGTCTACACATGGGCGGATTACATCAAGCCGGAACTGGTCGCCCGGTTCGAGCGCGACAACGGCTGCCGGGTCGTCATCGACACTTTCGATTCGAACGAGGCCATGTACGCCAAGCTCAAGGCCGGGGCGACGGGCTACGATATCCTGACCCCGTCGAGCTACATGGTCAGCCTCATGTTCGGGCAGGGCATGCTCGAGCGGCTCGACCACGGGCGCCTGCCGAATATCTCCCGGGTCGACCCCGAGTTCCTCGATACCGCCGTCGACAAGGCCATGGATCACTCGGTCCCCTACATGCTCACCAACACCGGCATCGCTTATCTTGAAGGCCGCGTGCGCGATGTCGAGGCCACCTGGGCCATGTTCGACCGGACCGACCTCAGGGGCCGGATGACCATGTTCAACGACATGCGGGAGACGATCGGCGCGGCCCTCAAGTCCCTCGGCTACAGCCTCAACACGACGAGCGAAACGGAGTTGTCGGAAGCCGAGACCGTCCTTCTGCGCTGGAAGAAGAACCTGGCCAAGTTCGAGAACGAGCAGTACAAGATCGGCCTCGCCTCGGGGGAATTCCTCCTCGTCCACGCCTATAACGGCGATATCTTCCAGGTGCGCAAGGAAGACCCCGACGTCCGCTTCCTCATCCCCGAGGAGGGGACGGCCGTCTCGTGCGACGACCTCGTGATCCCGCGGGGCGCGGCCCGGCAGGCTCTCGCCTATGCCTTCATCAATTTTCTCCATGACCCTGCGGTCGCGGCCGAAAACACCAACTTCCTGGGCTACCTCTGCCCGAATAAGGACGCCTACCCTTTGCTCGACCCGGCCATCCGCAACGACCCGGGCATCTTCATGAAGCCGGAACTCAAGGCGAAGAGCGAGATCATCGCCGACCTCGGGACCGCCAACGCCCTCTACGTCGAGGTCTGGGACCGCATCAAATCCGCCCGCTGAAAAACGCCAAAACCAGCAGATTGGTACCGGGTCTACAAAATGCTGGAAAAAAACCAGCACTTTGTAGACCCGGTACCGTCTTTGCTGGACCGCAGGCCTTGCAGCCGCGGATCCGCGTTGAATTCGCCGCCGATTTGCTTTAGGATACATCCTCACCCATGTGCAAAACCCGAAAGGCGGCCGGATGCTGAAGAAACACCCCAAAGGCTTGGCCTTCATCTTCTTCACCGAGATGTGGGAGAGGGTCGGCTTCTACACCCTGATGGCCATCCTCGTCCTCTACATGGACAAGGTCCTGGGTTGGTCCGACTCGCGCAAGGGCGACTTTTACGGCCTGTTCCTTGCCCTCTGCTACTTCGTGCCGCTCCTCGGCGGCTGGCTCGGCGACAAGATTCTCGGCCAGATCAAGACCGTCCGGGCGGGCGCCGTTCTCATGGGGCTCGGTTACGTCGGACTCGCGGTCTCCTCGGCCGGCCAGGTCACGACATTCTACATCGGCCTGTTCCTGGTCGCCGTCGGCACCGGGATCTTCAAGGTCAACCAGGCCGTCCTCGTCGGCAACCTCTACGCCGACAAGATTCAGCAAAAGGACGCCGCCTTCAACATCTTCTACATGGGCGTCAACCTGGGGGCGATGATCGCCCCCCTCATCGCCACCGTCAACAGCGCCGTCTTCCATAGCTACAACCTGTCGTTCTGGGTGGCCGCCGCCGGCATGGTCTTCGCCCTGATCATCTTCCAGGCCGGCCGGCCCTACCTCCAGGCGGCCGACGTCAAGGCCCGGGACGCCGCCTCTCCGCTCCCGACCCTGCCTGCGTCCGCCACTCCGAACCCGAAGGCGCCCGGCGCCCCCTCTCCCGCCACGTTCCAGCCTTCCGTGCCGACGCCGCCGGCCGCGCCCGCGATGGACCCGAAAGAGCAGCGCCAGCGGATCGCCACCCTGGTCATTCTGTTCCTAACCGTCATCTTCTTCTGGGTCGCCTTCTACCAGAACAGCTTCGCCCTGACTCTCTTCGCCGAGCGCTCCACGGTCGTCCTCAGCTGGCTCCGCCCCGAAACTTACCAGTTCTTCGAGCCCTTCTTCATTCTCGCCCTGACGCCCCTGCTCCTGACCCTCCTGGCCGCCCGCAACCGCCGCGGCCGCGAGCCCTCGACGCCCGTCAAGATCTTCCTCGGCATGCTGGTTATGTGCCTGGCCATGTTCATCATGGTCGGCGCCTCGCTCGCCGGCGGAAACAAGGATGTCAACGTCATGTCCCCGGCTTGGCTCATCAGCACCTATCTCGTCGTCACCGTGGCCGAGATTCTGATCTCACCCATGGGCCAATCGTTCGTCTCCAAGGTCGCGCCCGGGAAGATCCAGGGTTTGATGATGGGCGGCTGGTTCGCCGCCACGGCCGTCGGCAGTTATGGCAGCGGGCTTCTGGGAAAATTCTACAGCCGCGTTCCGCACACCGTCTTTTTCCTCATCCTGGTGGGCCTTCTCGTCGTGTCGGCGACGCTGGTCCTCGGCTTCATGAGGAAACTCAAACGATTTTCGTCCTAAAGGTCAGGGAGACAGTCGATGCTCATCCGCGAAAAAATCAAGCAGGCCGTTGAGGTCCTCAACGAATTCGGCCTCGACTGCTGGATCACGTTCACCCGCGAAAGCGAGATCAACGGCGACCCGACGCTCGTGTTCCTGGCGCCCGGCCCCGTCACCTGGCACTCGGCCTTCATCGTCGGCGCCGGCGGCCGGACGCAGGCCATCGTGGGCCTCTACGACCAGAAAGCCCTCGAAGAGACGGGCGCCTATAACCAGGTCGTCGGCTACGTCACGGGCATCAAGGAGCCTCTTCTCGAGTCTCTGCGCGAACTCGATCCCAAGACGATCGCCATCAATTTCTCCAAGGAAAGCGAGATCTGCGACGGCCTGACCCACGGCATGTTCCTGACGCTCCACGACATCCTCGCCGAGATCGGATTCACCCGCCGGCTCGTCTCGGCCGAGCAGGTCGTCTCGGCGCTCAGGGAAAGGAAATCGCCGGCCGAGATCGGCTACATAAAGGAGGCCGTCCGCACGACGGAGGACATCTTCGCGACCGCAGCCGGCTTCATCGCCCCCGGCCGCACCGAGAAGGAGATCGCCGACGTCATGCTGGCCGAGGTCGAAAGGCGCGGGCTCGGCCTGGCCTGGGGCCGGGCCACCTGCCCCGCCGTCTTCACCGGCCCCGACACAGCGGGCGCTCACTACGCCCCGACGGACCGCAAGGTCGAACGAGGCCACGTCCTGAACATGGATTTCGGCGTCAAGGTCGAGGGCTACTGCTCGGACATGCAGCGAACGTTCTACGTCCTCGGGGAAGGCGAGACCGAAGCCCCCGCCGAGGTCAGGAAGGGCGTCGAAACCATTATCAGGGCCATCGAGGAGTCGCGCCGGGCCATGAAACCGGGCGTGCAGGGGTTCGCCGTCGATGCCGTGGCCCGCACCATCGTCACCGAGGCCGGCTACGCGGAATTCCCGCACGCTCTCGGCCACCAAGTGGGACGTTTCGCCCACGACGGCACCGCGCTACTCGGGCCCAGCTGGGAAAAGTACGCCGGGAAGCCGCTCCGGAAACTCGAGGAGGGCATGGTGTTCACGCTCGAGCCGCGCCTGACCATCCCCGGCCGGGGGGTGGCCACCATCGAGGAGATGGTCCAGGTGACCGCGACCGGCGCCGAGTGGCTCGGACATCCCCAAAAGGACATCCTGATCATCCGATGACTTTAATTGGGGACACAATACTAATTCCGAACCTCGGCCGGGGGCCTGAACCCATCATATCTGAGAGCAATATCCGTAAACGACCGTTTACGGAGAAATTAGTATTGTGTCCCCAATTTCTTACCCAATTTCTTTGCGCCGGGAGAAGCCAATGATGAAGCAACGAACCCTCGCTCTCCGGCGCCTGGCGAAGTTCGTCCTCCCGGCCGCGGCCGTGGCCTTCGCGGCCTCGATGCTCATGAAGGGCCGCCTGCCCGACCCGGCCTCGATCCTGCCCGACCTGCTCGACGAACCGGTCCAGACCGAGACCGGCCTTCCCGCACCCTTCGACGTCACCCGTAAGAATATCACCTACACCGTGACGCCGCTCTTCGACTACGAGCTTTGGGGCCTGATCGTCTCCTACCACCACGCCGCCTCGTTCCTCGACATCTCCCACGAGATGTGGAAGGACTACATCAACGTCAAGGACATCTGCGTCCTTTGGGGCAAGAACGTCGAGACGGGCGTCTACAAGCGGATGAAATTCAGGAACCGCGATTTCACCTGCTACTATTACTACCCCGACCAGGAGACCGGGCGCCGGTTCACGGAGAACGCCCTCTCCAACAACCACCTTCTGCCCGCCGACCCGCTCGTCGCCAGGGCCGTCATGAGCGCCCGGAAGGGCGACCAGGTCCACCTCGAAGGCTGGCTCGTATCGTACGGGATCAAGGACAACCCTTACCGCCGGATGTCGAGCACCAGCCGCTCCGACCGCGGCAACGGAGCCTGCGAGACGATCTACGTCACCCGCTTCGAAATCCTGAAAAAGGCCAACCCCGAATGGCACGCTCTCGCCAAGATCTCGATCGCCGCCGCCGTCCTCAGCATCGCGGCACTATTCTTCGTCTAAGGCGCGTCCCAACGAGTTGTCCCGATTGCTCAGCGGGCCGGACCCGCCACGACCTTCACCTGGGAGGTCATCGGATAGCCGGCTTCCTCCGCGTGGACCGTCACGACGTGGACGCCCGGTATCGTGAAAGCGTGCCGCAACTCGTCGTATGATCGATAGCCCTCGATCACCGTCCCATCGCCGAAGTCGACCCGGATCGGTCCTCCCTCCCCCTTGCCTTGGTACCAGAAGCGGAAGGCCACGGCCGTGCCGGGCTGGACATTCTGGGTCGGCGCGTAGGTCATGAAGATGTGCGGCATGGCTCCCTCCGGGTTACCCCGGGTGAAAACCTTGACGCCGCAGAAATCGACGTCCTCGGCGCCGCGGTCGTCCTTCACCCACAGAGCGACCGAGTATGACCCCGGCTTGTCGAACGCCGCCTCCGCCCTCGCTCCCTTGACCGACCGCCCGCCGGGAAAGACCCAGCGCCACTCCACGATTTTCCGGCCGCCCCAAGCCAGCGAGTTCGAGCCGTCGAACACCGTGTTCTCGCCCGTCAGCACCTCGTGATGGGGCCTGGCCACGGCGCACAATCCGCTCAGATATGACGCCTGGTAAGCCGTGACCAGCCACGGATACAGGTTGAGCCTCCGGTTGGCCCGGTTTTCATCCAGGTCCCCGACGGACAGGAACGAACCGAGGTGGATGTGCGAGAAGTTGCCCGAGGGGCCCGTCTTCCCCAGCACCCCGATCTTCTGCCCCTTGACGACGCTCCCTCCCGAGACAATCCCCGGCGCCACGGCGCACAGGTGTCCGTATTCCCAGACGAAGCCGCCCACGTCCTCGACGAGCACCGAGGAGATATCGTCCGGCCCCGGCCAGAACCTGAGGATCTTGCCCTCGACCGCGCTCACCACGTCCTCCCTCCCCTCGAACCCGGCGTTGTCGAATCCGTAGTCGTGGTAGAAAACCTGGCCCTCAGGATCGCCGTCCCCCGCGCCCAGGTGCACCGGCTCGTTATAAGTCTGCGTCCCCTGCGAAAACATCCGAAAATCCCGGAGCGGAAATCCGAAGCGCCGCGTGTTCACAACAGGGTCGGCCGCGTCCCAGACCGAAAACTGGACGCGCTTGGGGATTTTCGTCCAGGCCGAAGTCGTGTCGGCTAGCAGCCTCAGCCCGTCCACTTCCGTCGGCATCACGTAGGGGCCGCTCGCCAGGTCGACCGCCTTCCCGTTGACGTCCACCCGGACGTCCGCCCGTCGCACGAGCTCGATGACGTTGTCGCGCGACTCCTCGACCGAGACCAGGCGCACCGTCCGCTTCACGCCGCTGTGAAGGGTCACGGTGAACGTCTCGCCGACGTCGAGACAGACGATCTTCTGTGTGGAATAGGTCTTGACGAGCCGGTCGAGGCCGTCCCCGGCCCCCGCCCCGCCGAACAAAACGATCACCGCCGCTGCGCCCGTGGCCATCGCCAGTTCCAACGCCCGTCTTTTCTTGTTCATCGATCCGCTCCCTCGCCGGCCGCCGGCCGCGCCCCCTGACGAAAACTTCCGGGCGGCCTCAGGGCCATGGTGAACGGCCTGTTCCTGTCGCAGACGAGCCGCCCCTCCTCCATCTCGAGCCTGGCCACCTGGAGAGCGGAGCGGTGCTTCCCCGGCGCGATGTGCTCCTTGGGCCCGAAGGGATGCGTGAAATAGAAGAGGAAGGCCTCGTCGCCCTGGACGATCACCTCGCCGTGCCGGCCGAGGTCCGCGTCGTCAGTCCTCGTGCCCGGGACGCCCAGGATCGTCCCCGGCTGTTCGATCCACCGCTCGAGGTCGTCCGAGCGAAGGACGGCCATCCCCTTCCAGCGGTCGACGAGGAGCCAGTAGGCCCCCCGCCAATGGAAGACCGCCGGTCCTTCCTGGGGCTTGTCGGCGATGACGGGCCCCTTGACCGCCCACAGGTCGAGGTCCTCGCTGTCGGCCGCATAAATATGCGATCCGTGGGCTTCGTCCTTGTACCACATGCGCCAGCCGCCGGCCGGCACCGGATACACGAAGGCGTCGATGACGTTCTCGGAGCTCAACGGGACGATCGAGACGTAAGTCCAATCCCGGAGATTCCGGCTGGTGTAATGGATGACGTGGCGGTCGCCGCTCCAGTCGGCCGGCACGCCCCGGACATACGAGACGAACATATGAAAAGCGCCTCCGTGCTCGACCAGGCACGGGGCCCAGAACGTGTTCCGGCCGGGCTCGAACTCGAGGCCGCGGGCCGTCCCGCGATGGGTCCAGGTCAGGCCGCCGTCGGTCGAGGAGGCGATGCCGATGTCGGTCCCGTGGCACCAGAGCACGCCGTCTTGCGCGGCCGGGTCGTTGGCCCGGCGGTTGGTGTAGAAAACCCACCAGGCTCTCTCGGCCCCGTTCCAGATGAGCGACGGGTCCGCGGCCCCGTCGAAAGCGGGGTCGCGGTAGAGCGGGGCCGGCGGCGTCCGGGCCTCGTTCCCGGCCGAAGTCGAGGGGCGGCAGGCCGCAAAACCCGACACTCCGAAGACCGCCGCTACCAGCGTCGCGATCAAGGCTTTCTTCATGACCAACCTCTTCAACGCCTCTCCGGGCTCGCCCATGCGCGAACCCGGGAAACGGCGAGAATCCCGCCCTGGCCCAAGAACGCCCCTGCGAGCCAGGTGAACGGGAACGCCCTTCCGAGTATCCAAAACCGCTCGCCCGCGGGCCTTCCGACAGCCTGTCGCGCCAGGCCCCACGAATGCGCGGACGAGCCTGGTTTTATCCCGGATCAGCGCGGGATGTCGAACGCGGCCCAGGCCGGGGCCTGCCGCAGTGTCTCCAGCCGGAAGGCCGTCGGCCAGGCCACCAGCCACTGGCTCACGCTCCAGGGATAGAGCCAGCGCGTGTGGCAGAACCCCTCGTCCTGGCTCCCGGCCGGCCGCTTCCTGCCGAGCACGACGAGCTCGCCGTTGGAGATGCCGCTCGCCCCGTTGACCCAGGCCGCCTGGGCCCGCTCCCGCCAGATCGGCTTGCGGGTCAGGTTGGCCAGTTCGATCCAATCGTTGACGACGATCAGCGCATAGGGGTCCTGATGATGGTGCTGGGTCGAGACCGCGGTCCCGCCCAGCGTGTCGTACTCCAGGGAGTTGAGGACCGTCCCGGGAGCATAGCGGACCGTGTAATGCCACTGCCACGACGCGATGTAGTACGCAACGTCCTCCGCCGTCCGGAGGTAGGACTCCTTGCCGGTCGCGGCATAGAGCCGGAGCGCGGCCTTGAGCAGAGGCGTCGCCGACTCCTTGTCGATGCAGTCGGTGTCGAGGGCTCCCGCGGTCGTGAACCCGTTCCTCATGAACTCTCCCGCATAGAACGCGAAGGCCCGCTCGGCCGCGGCCAGGTACTCCGCCTTGTGGGTGACGCGGTAGGCCGTGACGAGAGGCGGGATGAGGAAGGCCCCGATCGTGCCGTCGGGCGCGGCCAGGCGACCGTCGTTCGTCCAGGCCTTGCCGAGGCGGCCTTCGGGCGTCATGGCCTTGACGGCGAAATCGCAGATGCCGAAGGCGATCTCCCGGTACACGGGCCTGGGCGCCTTGCACTGGGCGGCCAGGTCGTAGGCCTCGAAGAACTGCTGGGCCGCCTGGCCCAGGTTGCAGGCGTCCTGGACCTCGGTCTTGGCATCCTCCAGGCCGAGGATGTAGTCGAAATGGGTTCGGAAAAGGCCGTTCCTGAGGCGGCCGTTCTTGGCCCAGGTATCGAGGCACAGCAGGCCGCGGTCGAGGGAGGTCTTGTCCTCCGTCTTGAGGTAGTCCGAGAGCAGGGAGTTGGCCAGCGAGGCGTTCTGTCCTGCCCAGCCGATCTCGTATTTCCAGGATTCGCGCTGGACCCAGGCCCGGCCGTTCCAGCGCAGGCCGATCGAGAAGCCGCGGAAGGACTTCTCTTCGGCCCAGAGGCTGTCCTTGGCGGACTGCACCCCAAGCTCCCAGAGGTCCTCGGGCTCGAGACGGGGCGCAACGGCGTGGGCGTTGAGCCGCCAGGCCGCGTCGAGCAGGGCATGCCAGCCGTGTTTAGGCGTCGTCACCGGACCGGCCACGATCCAGGCTTTGAGCATGATCGTCTGGCCCCGCGAAACCCGCAGGTCGCCATGGAAGGCCGGCTGATAGGCGTCCCGCGCCGAGTAGACGCGGGGGGTCTCCTGCTCGGGCCAGATCAACCGGTGGACGGTCTTGCCGGGTCCCGGAGAAAGCGAGCACGAGAACTCCTCGGGTATCTGGCCGGGCGAGCTGAAAAGCCCGACCGACCACTGGTCGGATTCGGAGTAGGTGGCGCCCGGCACCGAGACGCGGTGATAGGCGAAGGTCCAGGGCTCGCCGTTTTCGGCGAAGTTCTTGGGCTCCTTGCCGCTCCCCCACTTGTTCCCGTCATACATGACGGCCGGGATGAGGCTGTAGCGCGACGCATAGGCCGCCTCGAATTCCATGGTCAGCCTGGCTGGACGGACGAAGTCGTCGCCGGTGTAGGTGAAGGTCCGGGTCCACTCGAACAGGCCCGGCTCGATTTCGCGGATATCGTCGGCGGCGGCGAAGCCGGCCTCCTTGAACGGCGCCACGGCGCCGATCGGCTGCCCGCTGCCGTACAGGGTCGGGATGTCCCCGGCTTTCCTGAACTCGACCCTGACCTGGGCCGCGGCCGTGACCGCGGCCAGAGCCAGGACGAGCCCCGCGGCGATCATTTTTTTCGGCATGCTGGACTCCTTGTCGCTCTTTTTTCCACCTCCTGGGGTTATATCAAAGGCCCCCGGAAAAGACAAGGAACCCCAAAATGGGGACACAATACTATTTAATGCCACCGGGCTTTTCAACAGGGAGATGCCGGGCCCCCCCGGAATCAGGGCCGGGTCCACGAGAAGTCCGGTCGCGGGCGGGGAAATAAGTATTGTGTCCCCATTTAGCAGCCGGAGAAAATAGTATTGTGTCCCCAATTAAAGTCAGGTATCATGGCGGACTTTAGCCCCGACGTGGAGAATGCCATGCCCGTAACCTACACAGACCTCGGCCTGACGAACACCCGGGAGCCGTTCCGCCGGGCCTTCGAGGGCGGCTTCGCGGTCCCCGCCTACAACTTCAACAACATGGAGCAGCTGCAGGCCATCATCACTGCCTGTGTCGAGACCCGATCCGCGGTCATCCTCCAGGTTTCCGGGGGGGCGCGCAAATACGCCAACCGGACCCTCCTCCGCCATATGGCCGAAGGCGCGGTGGTTATGGCCCGCGAGATGGAAAGGGCGCACAACTGTGCCCAGCCCGTCCCGATCGCCCTCCACCTCGACCACGGCGACTCCTTCGAGCTGGCGGAGTCGGTCATCGAGCACGGTTTCTCCTCGGTAATGATCGACGGCTCCCGCCTGCCGTACGAGGAAAACATCGCCCTGACCAGGCGCGTGGTCGACCATGCCCGCGGCCGCGACGTGACCGTGGAGGGGGAACTGGGCGTCCTGGCCGGAATCGAGGACGCCGTGTCGGCCGAGACCTCGAGCTATACCCGGCCCGAAGAGGTCGTCGATTTCGTCGGCCGGACAGGGGTCGATTCTCTGGCCATCTCCATCGGCACCTCCCACGGCGCCTACAAGTTCAAGCCGGAGCAGTGCGCGCGGGATGCCAGCGGAATTCTGGTCCCGCCGCCGCTAAGGTTCGATATTCTGGCCGAGATCGAACGCCGGCTCCCCGGCTTTCCCATCGTCCTTCACGGGGCCTCATCCGTCATCCGCGAGGCCGTGGACACGATCAACAGGTTCGGCGGGGCCGTCAAGGACGCCGTCGGAGTCCCCGAGTCCGAGCTCCGCCGGGCGGCCCGCTCGGCCGTCTGCAAGATCAACATCGACACCGACGGCCGGATGGTCATGACCGCCGCCGTCAGAAAGGTCTTCGCCGAATCCCCGGACGAGTTCGACCCCCGGAACTATCTGGGTCCGGCCCGGGCCGCGCTCGTCGAAATGTACAAGAGGAAAAACAGGCAGGTCCTGGGCTCGGCGGGCAGCTACGGCCGGGAGATCTGACCCCGGCCGGGAGCGTCAGCGCCGGAATCAGGCCCGGCGATGCCGTGATCAGCCACACTCCTGGCGACGCCCGTAGCTGTCTCACGTCCGCCGCTCGCCAGGCCGAAGGCCCGTCCCCGCCTCCGAGGCTTCGATCCCGGTCAAAGGATGAGCTTGCCGAGCCCGATCAGGGCCAGGAGCGACCCCAGGCCCAGGAAGTACTTGAAGGGAATGGCCACCCCGTCCTTTTCATGGACGACCCACATCTCGCTCCCGTAACCCTCCCCGATCTCTCCGCGGTACTTCTCCTTCACGTTTTCGACGGCCTTCTGGATCGTGTCCAGCCCGGCCTTGTATTTGGCGACCGCCTCGCTTATCTCCTGCCTTTCCTTCGGGGTGATGTTTCGTTCGAAGACTTTCTCGGACGAATAAAACCTCAGGGCCCCGTCATCCTGGAAAAAGAAGACGATCAGCGGGATGCCGATCGCGACCAGGATGAGAAAGAGTCCCTGCTTGCGACCCTCCGAGAACCGCCGCCGTTTCTCCGGGATGAACCGGGCGTCCCAATCGTCTTTTGGCATCGGCTTTTCTCCCTTGACATCACGAATCTCCTGCCTCCCCTGCCCAACGATAACCCCTGCCGGGCCGGGAGTCAACCCCGGGCCGGGCCGCGCCCGGCGGGCATAAAAAAAGGGCGCCCGCGCGGGCGGGCGCCCTTGTTCCGAAGCGAAAGGAAACGGCCGGACGTCAGAACGCGATGCCGATCGTGGCCGACCAGACGCCGTTCTTGATGTCCACTCCGGGCTCGCCTTCGACGGTCTGAATGACCTTCTGGAGCCCCAGGCTGTAGCGCACGTCCATCTGGAAGTGGCTGCCCAGGTTCAGGCCGCCGCCGAAAATGGCGCCGTAGTCGTTGTTCTTGAGCAGGGCTTCATCCAGAGGAATGTCTTCACCCGCCACCTCGAGCTTCTCGCTCAGCTTGAAGCCGACCGAAGGACCGGCGAAAACGAAGGGGGAAATGCCCGGAGTGGGGATCCGGATCTTGAGAAGGAGCGGAAACTCCAGGTAGTTTCCGGACAGCTTTTCCACGACGGTCGTGTCGACGTCCGTGTACTCCATCTGGGTGCCCTTCATCGTGTACAGGCCTTCCAGCTGGATCGTGAGCATGCTGCCCATGTTGATGGCGACGAACGCGCCCCCCACGAAGCCGATCTTGGTCTTGATCAGCCCGTCCACGTCGGAAAGCTCCGATCCCGTCCACTTGGCCAGGTTGCCGCCGGCCTTCAGGCCGAACTGCACGTCGGCCATCGAGGGCTTGGGCAGAACCAGCAGGCAGGCGAAAGCCGCCAGCGCCAGAACCACGGTCAGTTTTTTCATAAACAACCTCCATGCGAATTTGAATGCGTGCTGTGGCTGTCCGTACTTCACGCGGACACTATGGCAGGAGCGGAAGAGCCTGACCATCCTCGCCGGGGGGGATACGAGGGGGGATTTCGCCTCCTCTCTCTAATCCGGGCCGAATAGCCGCAACCCCAGGCAGAGGGTCGCCTGGGCCCCGCCCAGCTTGATGTCCGGGTCCGTGACCCGGGCCCCAATATAGGCAAACTTGACGCCGGCAAAGATCTTGCCCTCTTCCCCCATGAACAGGGCTCCGACGGCGGCCTTGAAGCCCGGCTTCTGTCCCGTGATCCGGGCCTCCAGGGCCTCCTCGCGGTACTTGGCCCCGACCAGGGCCGCTTCGACCTCCACGTTCAAGAGGCCCGAAATCTGCCTGATGTATCCGAAGCCCACGGAGATGAACTGCTGCATGGACCGCGTTTCCAGCTCCAGCTCGGGTGTCGTGCCCGTTTTGCTCAACCTCCCGTAGCCGCCGAGAACGTAAACGCCGCCGTACAGTCTGATCCCCGCGTCGAACTCGGCGTAGAAAACCTGGTTCCCGTAGATGGCCCGGTAGCCCGCGTCGGCGGGCCGGAGATAGTTCCCCGCGATGGAAAAAAGGAGGAGGGGGTCGGCCGCCCGGGCCGCGGCGGGCACGAGAAGCGCCAGGCAGACGATGATGGCTGTTTTCTTCATGCTCGATACTCCTCTAGATCGTCACTTCGTTGGACTCGCTAATAATACTCCCCTGGGCGTCCAAAGCAACTACTTTGTACGTGTAGCTGGTCCCGTTTTGCAGGAATGTGTCGCTAAGGGCCAGCCGGCCGTCTTGAACGGCGGAGCCGGGAATCTCCGATCTCGCCTCGTAGGCCTGGCCGGCCGCCTTCCTGTAGACGACGAAACTGCCGATGTCCATCTCGGCGGGGTTGTTGAGCGTCAGGGCGAGGGACCCGTATTCCCGCTGGATGATCCAGGCCTTTTCGACAAGCCGGCTGCCCTCAAGGGCGAGCGCCAGGACCCCGCTGCCCTGGGTGATCGTCACGTCCTTGGGACTTCCGGCAGCGCCAGGGGCCAGCACCCTGATATACGCCTGCCTGGAGGAAGCCTCCTGATTGGCGGTGAAGGAGGCGACGATCGTTCCGGAATCCGTGCCGCCCGCGCCGGAATCGATGGTCACCCAGTCCTCCCCCCAAATGACTTCGGCCATCCAGGTCAGCGTCCCCGTGCCCGCGTTCGACACCTCGAACGAGGCCGTCCCGGCCAGATACGCGACATCCTTGTTCGGGGGGGATACGGCAAGCCGGGGCGGCGGGGTGACGGTCAGGCTCGCCGGACGCGTCGTCGTGCCGTTGCCGTTTGTCGTGTTAGTGAAAGTCAGGATATCGGAGTGCGTTCCGGCGGTAAGATCGTTCGCCGCGTCGTTGATGGCTGCCGTCACGGTCGCCGTCGCGCCCGGAGCCAGGGTCCCCGACGAGGCCGTCAGGGTCAGCCACGACTGATACTTGGCCGCCGTCCAGTCCAGCGTCACCCCGCCCGTGTTCCGCAGCGTGTAGGAGAGGCTGGCCGGGCTGAAGGGTCCTCCCTGGACCCCCGAGGAAACGAACGCCCCCGGCGGTGACACCGACAGAGCCCCAGGCGGCAGGTTGACGGTCAGGCTGACCGGCCGGGTCGTCGTTCCGCTGCCGTTCGTCGTGTTGGTGAAGGTCACCGTGTCGGTATGGACGCCGGCGGGGAGCGCGTTCGCGGCGGTGTTGATGGTCACTCTGACCGTCGCCGTCGCAGCCGGAGCGATCGTCCCCGAGGCAATCGAGAGGGTCACCCAGGTCTGGGTCTTGGCGGCGGTCCAGTCCAGGACGACTCCCCCGGTGTTCTGCAGGGTATAGGTCAGGGTCGCCGGGCTGAAAGGCCCGCCCTGGGTCCCGGAGGAAACGAGCCCCCCGCCCGGCGTAACCGTCAGGGCGCCCGGCGGCGGACTGACCGTCAGGCTCACGGGACGCGTCGTGGTCAGGTTGCCGTTGGTCGTGTTCGTAAAGACCACCGTATCACCGTAAGCGCCTGGCAGGAGCGTGTCCGCCGCGGTGCCGATCGAGACGGTTACCGTCGCTGTCGCCCCCGGAGCAAGTGTCCCCGCGGTCGCCGAAAGCGTCACCCAGGCCTGTGTCGCGCCGGCCGTCCAGTCGAGCGCCGTGCCCCCTGCATTTTGCAGCGTGAAGGCCAGGCCGGCCGGGCTGAACGGTCCCCCCTGGATTCCCGATGAGACGAGACCTCCGGCCGGGGTCACCGTCATCGTGCCAGCCGATGGATTGACGGTCAGGCTGACCGGCCGGGCCGTCGTCCCGCTGCCGTTGGTCGCGTTCGTGAAGGTCACGGTGTCGCCGTAGGCTCCGGCGCTCAGCGTATTTGCGGCGGAATTGACGGAAACCGTAGCTGTCGTGCTCGCGCCAGCGGCAAGCGTCCCCGAGGTCGGAGAGACCGTCACCCAGGCCTCTGACCCGGCCGCGGTCCAATCGAGCGGCGCGCCCCCCGTGTTTTGCAGCGTGTAGGCCAGACTGGCGGGGCTGAACGGTCCCCCCTGGATTCCCGATGAGACGAGGCCCCCCGCAGGTGTCACGGTCAGAGTGCCCGGGGGCAGCGTGACCGTCAGGCTCACCGGACGCGTCGTCGTCCCGCCTCCGTCACTCGAGTTCGTGAGGGTCAGCGTGTCGGTGTAGGAGCCGGGAGTGAGCGTGTTCGCGGCGGAGCTGATGGACACCGTCACGGTCGCCGTCGCGCCCGCGGCCAGCGTTCCCGACCCCGGGGAGACCGTGACCCAGGCCTGAGTCCCCGCCGCCGTCCAATCGAGGGCCGCCCCTCCCTGATTCTGCAAGGCGTAGGCGGCGGATACCGGGCTGAAGGGCCCGCCCTGGGGTCCGGACGAGGTCAATCCGGTCGCCGGCGTCACCGCGAGTTGCGGGGCGCTGGTTTGGGTGACCGTGACATCGATCGGCGCGAGGATCGCCGCGATGTCGGAAACCCGGATCGTCCCGACCCTGGAAGCCGGGTCGGGATTGGGCGTGAAGGCCGCGATGATCGTTCCCGCATTGGTCCCGCTCGAGCCCGACTGAACGGACAGCCAGGTTCCGCCTGTCACCACTTCGGCGACCCAATCCACCTTGCCGGAGCCCGTTTTGGCCACTATGAATGTCGTGGTCCCGGCCTGGGGGGCGACATCCTGGTTGTCCGGAGTCACGGTGAGATCGGACGCCGTGATGTAAATGTCGTAGTCCGGGTCTTTCTCCGCCCAGGCCGCTATCGGAAAAGGGGCGCCGGACGGACCTTCGGTGACCATAAGCGCCACGGGGTCGTCGTCGATGAGCCCGGCATTCCTCTTGAGGTCCCGCTCCCCCGTCCAGAAGCCGGCGTCGGACCCGAAGCTTCTTTTCGCCACCACCCGGACGCCGTCTTTGACGTAAGATGCATAGAATCCCGGAGGCCCGGCGCCCTCGACGGCCCGGATATCGGGCCGCCGTTCATCTCCCGGTCCGGCCGCCAAGCCCCCGCCCGCAGTCCAGCCCAGGCCGCCGTCGATCGTGCTCGCGAACGCGATGTCCCTGTCGACCGGGGACACGGAGTGCTCATAGACCAGAACCGCCGTCCCCCCGGTCGCGGCCAGCCGAGGGAAAAGATCGGCCCCGGCATCATCGGCGGTGACGAAGACCGGGATCGACCAGGAGGCGCCGAAACTCCTCGAGGAAGAGACCGCGATGCCTTGCGAGGCGCCCTGCCATCCGGCATAGGCGATATACAGGGTTCCGGTGTCGGGGTCGAACGCCGACGCCGTGTGGCAGGCCAGGCCTTCGGGCCCGTTGAACGAGCCGATCGTGATCGGCGCGCTCCAGGTGGCGCCGAGATCGGGGCTGACCCTGAACCTGACGGCATAAGCTGTCCCGAGGTGCTCGCTGTAAGCAACGTAAGTGTAGGGTGAATCGAAAGCCGGAAAGTCCGAGGCCAGGGAGGGGTGATCCTCCTCGGCCGTCCCGCAGGCGACGGGCGTCCTGGAAAAGGAGGTCAGGTCGCTCGAAAGCCGGGCGAAATGAATGTCGTGTTCGGAATCCTGCCAGAATTCCGTGAACACCAGCCCCACCGCTCCCTCGCCGACCTGCCTGACCACCGGGCCGGCCGCGGGATAGAGGCCGCCGACGACGGCGGTGGCCGGCCATGTCGCGCCAGAATCCAGGCTGCGGCTGACCCTGATGACATGGGGAAGCCCCCCGAGCCATTGTTCCCAGGCAACGAAAACCGCCGCAACGCCGGCCTTGCCGCGCTCTTGATCGATCGAGGGGCTCTTTTCATTCTCAGCCGAAGTCATGACGGGGATGTCGCCTCCCGGCCCCGCGGCCTTGGATTCGCCGGGGGCGGCCTCCGACGGGGCCCAAGCCCTCTCCGCGGCCGCTTTCCAGGCCGCGACCGGGTCGGAGTTCCGTTCCGGGGGGAAAAGCAGGGAGAAGAGCCTTTGCGCGTTTTCGATGTCCCCGGATTTGCGGCTGCGCCGGAGCTTTTCCGCGAGGGCGTCGATGGCGGCCGCCTCCTTCCCCGGCGGGGAGACGATATGGCGGAGGCCCCGGGCTTCTTGCGTCGCCGCCTTTTCACGTCCCTGCCGGACTTCGACCTG
>Ga0210077_1000049_pt1 | contig 70288 bp, 55 predicted proteins | sample RushMan_CattailN_5_FD_185556 | JGI IMG/M metagenome (GOLD analysis project Ga0210077, IMG submission 185556) | Wetland microbial communities from San Francisco Bay, California, USA, that impact long-term carbon sequestration -... | ecosystem: Environmental > Aquatic > Marine > Wetlands ...
GGGTCGAGACGCCCGGCCGGGAGGTGGCGAGCTCGATCACGGTCATCACCGCCTCGGAGCTGGCCAGGACGGGAAAGACGACGGTGCTCGAGGCCCTGCGCGACCTGGCCGGATTGTCCATCCTCCAGAACGGCGGGCCGGGGGCGGCGGCCTCCGTGTCCATCAGGGGCGCCAACACGGAACATACCCTGGTCCTGCTGGACGGTCTCGAGCTCAACGACCCCATCAACCCCTCCCGCTCATGCGACCTGGCTCATCTCACTCTGACCCAGGTCGAACGCCTCGAGATCCTGCGCGGGCCCCAGGGGCCGCTCTATGGTTCCGACGCGCTCGGCGGCGTCATCAACATCATCACCCGGGAGGGACAGGGCCGGCCCCGGTTCAGCCTGGCCGGGTCGGCCGGCGGATACGGGACCTATGGCGCGGAGGCCGGGCTCTCCGGCGCCTGGGGCCGGGCCGACTACTCGTTCGGCCTGTCCGGGGATGCGACCAGGGGGGTCTCGGCCGCCTCCGCCGCCTACTCCGGAAACGGGGAACCTGACGGCTACAGGAACCTGACGGCTTTCGGCCGGGTCGGCCTGGCCGTCGGGCGGAACACCCGGATCGCCGCGACCGTCCGCTCGGTCGGGGCCCGGACGGAGATCGACAACTTCGGAGGGCCCTACGGCGACGACCCGAATAGCGTCCAGGATTACGCGTCCACGCTGGCCAGGCTCCAGGCCAGAAGTCTTTTCCTGGGCGGCCGCTGGGAGCAGCGCCTCTCGGTCTCCTGGATCGGGTCGCGCCGCCGGAATCGCAACCCGGTCGATGACGGGCATCCCTTCGACAGCGAGTCCGGGCTCTATGAGAGCGGCCTGGCCAGGCTCGACTGGCAGAACAACCTCTTCCTGAGCCCCTCCCATACGGCGACCGCCGGAGTCGAACTCGGACGGGAGACGGGCAGTTCCGAATACACGTCGACGAGCGAGTTCGGCCCCTATCGGAGCGCGTTCCCGTCGCAGAGGACGCGCGCGGCCGGAGTCTACGTTCAGGACCAGTGGAAGGTCGCCGGGCGGTTCTTCCTGGCCGCAGGCGCCCGCTTCGACGCCCACAGCCGGACCCGTTCGGCGCTGACCTACAGGATCGCGCCGGCCTACATCATCGGGGCCACGGGGACGAAGCTCAAGGCCACGATCGGGACGGGTTTCAAGTCGCCGTCGCTTTATCAGCTCTTCGCCCCGGCGACGGAATGGGGGCCGGTCGGCAATCCCGGGCTGCGGCCGGAGCGCGCGGCGGGTTGGGATGCGGGGTTCGAGCAGGACCTGGCCGGAGGCCGGGTCCGCTTCGGCCTGACCTGGTTCAGCACCGCGTTCCGCGACCTCATCGACTTCGATTTTTCGGCCGGCTATATCAACATCGGCCGGGCCCTGACGCGCGGGGTTGAAGCGCTCATCGAATCGCGGCCCGCGGAGGACGTCATGATTCGGGCCTCCTACACGAGGCTCGAGGCCGAGGACAGGACGACGGGGGAGGCCCTGCTGCGAAGGCCGCGCGATAAATTCTCGGCCGAGATCCAGTCGCGCCTGGGCGGGAGGTTCGATACGGTCGTGTCGGTTCTGTACGTCGGGCGGCGCCCCGACACGGACTTCAGCGCCTATCCTTACGCGCCCGTGTCGCTCCCCGGCTATGTCCTCCTCAACGCGATCGTCTCCACCCGGGTCGGCCCGGCGCTCGAACTTTTCCTGCGGCTCGACAACATCCTCGACGCCCGTTACGAAACGGTCCGGGGCTACGGCACGATGGGTTTCGCCGCGAACGCGGGCTTCCGGCTCGGCATGTGAGGGGCCGGTTTTACTGGAGGTCGGAACCGCCGAAGCCCCGGATGACGGCCGGGGCGAGAAGGTGGAGGTCGAACACCAGGATCTCGTTCCTTCCCTGTTTCAGGAACGGGGCCGGGCAGTAGAGGCGGGTCTGGGGGCCGATGTCCCAATAGCGGCCGAGGTTATGCCCGTTGACCCAGACGACGCCCTTCTTCCAGCCGGTCATGTCCAGAAACGTGTCGCCCGTTTGCACGAGCTCGAACGTCCCGGTGAAGAACTGGCCCGGGCGCCCGGCGGACGCCTCCGATCCCCCGAGCCGCGACAGGTACTCGTCGTCCATGGGAAGCGGGAACACGTCCCAGTCCATGAGAGTCATCCCGCCGAGGGTGACGCGGTCGGTGATGCCCTTCCTGTCGATCAGGAACGGCCCGAAATTGATCCGGCCCATGGCCTCGACGAGGATGTCCAGGATCCGGTGGGGCGGGTCGGCGGCCGGGATGTCGATGGTGTTCTCCTTGCGGGTCCGGCTGAGCGTGCCGAGATAGTCGCCGTCGACGTAGACGTTCGCGTAATCGTGGAGGTCGGTGATGACCAGCTTGCCGCTCCGCCTTCCGACGAGGTTCGTCCGGTAGAGGATGAAGCCCGAGGGCTGGCCCAAGGCCTCCATGGGAACTGGCTGCGGCACGCGCACGGGTGCCGGAAGGTTATCGAAGACCGAGGCCGCCCGGCGGATCCGGATCTCGGGAATCTCGACGGTCGGGACGGGGTCGGGAAGGTCCGGGAGGATGGTCCCCTTGGGTTGATGGCGCAGGAGGGCGTCGCGTATGGCGAAGTATTTCGGGGTCGGGCGGCCGGCTTCGTCCAGGGGCGCATCGTAGTCGTAGCTGGTCACGTCGGGCTGGTAGGCGTCACCGTAATTGGCCCCGGCCCAAAACCCGAAGTTCGTCCCGCCGTGGAAGACGTAGAGATTGAACGATTTTCCGTTGCCGAGCAGCCACTCCAGGCCGGGCAGGATGTCAGCAGCCTTGACCCGGGCCCATTTTTCTCCCCAGTGGGTCAGCCAGCCCGGGTAGATCTCGCTGCAGAAGACGGGAACGTCGCGGCCGAGCTTGGCGGCCTCTGCGAAGTCCTCGGGTCTCGTGCCCGGGTCCAGGCCGATCGCGGCGCCGCGGACCGTCCCGGCTTCCAGCATGTGCGGGGCGGCTCCGTCCGCGGTGTAGAAGGGGACCTCGATCCCCGCCGCATGCCACATGTCCGCCAGGCCGGCCATGTAGGCTTGGTCGTTCCCATAGCTGCCGTACTCGTTTTCGAGCTGGATCATCAGCACGGGACCGCCGTTCGGGACCTGCAGGCCCCTGATCTCGCCGGCGATCTTCGAGACATACGAGCCGCAGGCTTCGAGGTAGCGGGGGTCCGAACATCGGACCTTGATGTCCGGGATCCGGAGCAGCCAGGCCGGCAGCCCGCCGAAATCCCACTCGGCGCAGGCGTAAGGCCCGGGCCGAACCACGACCCAGAGCCCGACGCGCTGGGCGGTCCTGACGAAGGCGGCCAGGTCGTTTACGCCCGAGAAGTCCCAGCGGCCCGGCTCGGGCTCGAGGGCGTTCCAGAAAACGTAGGTGCAGACGGTGTTCAGGCCCGCGGCCCGCAGCTTGACGAGGCGGTCGAGCCAGTATTCCCGGGGGATGCGCTGGAAATGCATCTCGCCGGCCATGATCCGGAAGGGCCGGCCGTTGAGCACGAACCCGCCGCCCTCGAAGCGGAATCCCCGCTCGGCCCCCGAGAGGGCCGGCCCGGCGAGCGTCAAGGCCAGAGCCAGGGCCAATCCGGAGGTCGGCCGAATCCTGGCGATCGGAGCGAGTCGTAGAATCCTCATCGGCATCTCCAGTCCTGGCTTCCCAGTCTTCGGCTCAGGCTCTGGATTCTATCACAAATGGGGCCGCGCGACTTGACGCCCCGGGCAAACCCGCCCGTGAACGTCTCGATGCGACGCCGGAGGCGCCGGGCGAAGCGGGGAGCGCATCCCTTCGAGCCGCGTTTTTTGGGGCCCGAGCCCTGCTAGGCGGAAGAGAGGGTGGAGAATCATGGTATCTCAATTGTTTTAAATGACTTGACTTGGGCCGCCCCCAAGTGCAAGAATTGGGGCCGGAGGTCGAAGATCATGGAACTCACGCCCCGTCCCGCTCTCTCCCACGTCAGGCGCCGGGCCCTCGTCCTGGCCGTCGCCGCATTCATCGTCCTCGTCCTGGCCGGAGCGGCCGCCTATGTCTATTTCACGGCCCACCCCGCTCTGGCCCAGAAGGTCACCCTGTATGTCGTCAAGTACATGATTCCGAAGCACCTCCTCGGGGAAAAGGGCTGGGCCCTGTTCGCCGGCATCTTCGCGAACAACGCCGTATCCACGCTGGTCACGATCCTCGTCGGAATCGTGCCGTTCCTTTTTCTGCCGCTGGTCAACCCCCTCCTCAACGGCAGCGTCATCGGCCTCACGGCGGCCGTGGCCCGGCTGGGAGGCTTCTCTCTGTCCCGGTTCTTTCTGGCCGGGATCGCCCCCCACGGCATCATCGAACTCGCCGCGGTGTGCTACGCCGCCGGGCTCGGCCTCAGTTTGGCGGTGGAGATGGTCCGCAAGATCGTAACGCCCGGCTCGCCGGATTCCCCACCCTTCCCGGCCCTGCTGCTCGGGATCCTCAAGTCGTGGGTTCTCGTGGTCGTCCCCTTTCTTCTCGTCGCGGCGGCCATCGAGGCCTTCATCACGCCCCATCTTCTGGGAATGAGCTAGCCCGGACACCGGCCCGGACTTGTTTTGCCCGGCCCGGGCGGCTAGGATGATAATCGGAACGCTTCGAAGGGGTGCCCCCATGCCCGTCAAAATCGTCCGCCCGGTTCCGCCCGACATCGCGATCGCCCAGTCCGCCCGGCTCCGGCCCGTCGCCGAGGTGGCCGCGGGCCTGGGCCTTGGGGACGATGACCTCGACCTTTACGGAAAATACAAGGCCAAGATCCATCTCGACGTCCTGGAGCGGGTCGACAGCCGTCCGATGGGACGCTACGTCGACGTAACCGCGATCACGCCCACCCCCCTCGGGGAAGGCAAGACGACGACCACCGTCGGCCTCTGCCAGGCTCTGGGCGCCCACCTGGGCAGGAAGGCGATCGCCGTCGTCCGCCAGCCAAGCATGGGCCCGACCTTCGGCATCAAGGGCGGCGCCGCTGGAGGAGGGTATGCGCAGATCGTGCCCATGGAAGACCTCAACCTCCATCTGACCGGCGACATGCACGCCGTGACGGCCGCCCACGACCTGCTGGCCGCGGCCGTCGACGCCAGGGTCCTCCACGAGTACTACCAGGAGGACGAGAGGCTGTTCAAAGCGCTGTGCCCGGCCGACGGGAGGGGCCGGCGCCGCTTCGCGCCGTCGATGCTCAGACGGCTCGAGAAGCTGGGGATCGCGAAAACGGACCCCGACGCCCTGACCCCGGGCGAAAGGCGGCGTCTGCTCAGGCTCGACATCGACCCCGAGGCTATTAGCTGGAAACGGGTCATCGACGTCAACGACCGCTTCCTCCGCCGGATCCGGGTCGGCCTCGGGCCCGAAGAACTGGGGCTGGGCCGCGAGACGGGCTACGACATCACCGCCGCCTCCGAGATCATGGCCATCCTGGCCCTGACGACGAGCCTGGCGGACATGCGAGACAGGCTGGGCCGGATGCTGATCGGGACCAGCAAGTCGGGCCGGCCCCTCACCGCCGAGGATGTGGGGGCGGCCGGGGCGCTGGCCGTCATCATGAAGGACGCCCTCATGCCCAACCTCCTCCAGACCCTGGAGAACACGCCGGCCATCGTCCACGCCGGCCCCTTCGCCAACATCGCCCACGGCAACTCGTCGGTCATCGCGGACCGGATCGCGTTGCGCCTGGTAGGAGAGGACGGCTATGTCGTCACCGAATCGGGATTCGGGGCCGACTGCGGAATGGAAAAGTTCATGAACATCAAGTGCCGCGCGAGCGGCCTGCGGCCCGACTGCGTGGTCATCGTGGCCACCATCAGGGCCCTGAAGATGCACGGCGGGGGACCCAAGGTCTCCGCCGGCCGGCCTCTCCCGGGGGAATACACGCGGGAGAACCTCGATCTGCTGGGCAAGGGCCTGGTCAACCTGACCGCGCACATCAGGAACGCTCTCCTCTTCGGCGTGCCCGCGGTGGTGGCGGTCAACCGCTTCGCGGCGGACACGGAGGCGGAAATCGCCGTGGTCCGGGAGGCGGCGCTCGAGGCGGGCGCGGAGGACGCCGTCGCGGCCGATCATTGGGCCTCGGGCGGAGCCGGGGCGGTCGCGCTGGCCGAAGCCGTCATCGCGGCCTGTAGCAAGGCGGGCCGCTTCCGTTTCCTCTACCCTCTCGAGTGGGGGATCAAGAAAAAGATCGAGACGATCGCCACGAAGATCTACGGGGCGGACGGCGTCGATTATACCCCGGAAGCCGAAGAAGCGATAAAACTCTACACTCGTCTGGGGTTCGGCAGGCTGCCCGTGTGCATGGCCAAGACCCATCTCAGCCTGAGCCACAACCCGGCCTGGAAGGGAGCGCCGACCGGCTATCGGCTGCCGGTGCGGAGCGTCAAGGCCAGCGTCGGAGCGGGTTTCCTCTACCCCCTGTGCGGCGACATACGGACGATGCCGGGCCTGCCGACCCGGCCGGCCTTCATGGACGTCGACCTGGACCCGAAAACCGGCAAAATCGTCGGCCTGTCCTGACGGCGCCTGCCCCCGACGGTGCCCGGCCTGCGCAACGGTCCCCAACGAGCAAAGCCAGCAAAGATGGTACCGGGTCTACAAAATGCTGGTTCCGTCAGGGCGCGGCCCGGCCCGGCCCGCCTTCCCAAGTCAGCGGACGACCTTGCCCTTGACGTTGGTGATGTCGACGCTGCCGCTGCCTTTGTGCTTGATGACGACGTCCTTGCCCACGTCGTCGATTTCGAGCGACCCGGACCCGTCATCCACGGTCACGCTGCCGCCGACTCCGCGCACGGTCACCCCGCCCGAGCCGTCGTCCAGGGCGACGTCGCCCTTGACGTCGCGGATCTCAATCTCGCCCGAGCCGTCGGTCACCTCGAGGTTGCCCTCGACGCCCTCGACCCTGATTCCGCCGGAGCCGTCATCGATCCGAACGTCGCCGGCGATCCGGGAGAGCCTCAGCCCGCCCGAGCCGTCATCGATTCGGACTTCGGCCGCGATGTTCTCCACTTCGATCGAGCCCGAGCCGTCGTCGACGGCCAGGGCCAGCGCCTTTGGCACCCTGACGGTGAGGTCGATCCGGGCCGAGCGGCTGAATCCGAAGAATCCGCGGTCGCGGATGTGGCTGACCAGGACCGCCGTGCCCCCGGATTTCCGGAGTTCGAGCTCGACGTGGTCCTTGATGTAGCTCTCCATATCCTTGTCGGAGACGCCTTGGACGACGATCCGGGCCTCGACCTCGACCGCGGCCAGACCTTCACGGCCGGCCACGCTCAGGGAGCCGGCTCCCGAGTTGATGTCGACCTTGTCCAGTCCGTCGGCGGAAAGGGTCAGGTTCTTGACCGTCTCGAACCCGAAGGCCGGGAACGCCGCCAAAACCAGGATGCATGTGAACAAGCCTGCCTTTTTCATGGACACCTCCACTCTTCACTTAGGTAGACGGAATCCCCTCGTAAAAGGTTCACAGAAGAGGGCGGGGCGAAGCGGAGCCGAGCCCCCGTGTCGCTGCGAGGAGCCGAAGCCGCGAGCCCCTCGGGAGTGGCGGACAGAGACGCGGCGGTCCCGTCTTCAATGTCGCCGCGGGCAAGCTCACCGGGACCGACGACGCAATCCGTCGTCGCGGGGAGCCCGGCAACGCGGCAGTCTCGCTTTCCAGGCCATCGCGAGCCGGCTCGGCGTGCTGATCCCGGCTTCTTATGCAACGGCGACCGGCAGATGAGGCTTATGCCTCGCCCTTCCGGCCTGAAGAAGCGGTTCAGGTATTTGCCGGAAGCTCGGCTCCCTGTCCGTTGCCCCTTACTGCAAGGCGATGGCCTTGGCCGCCTTTCCGCCCTTGACGCTGTCGTAGGTGACCGTGACGCCGCCCGAGCCCTTGAGAAGGTAGACAAGCGTCCGGGTCGTCTTGCCCGGGTATCCGTTCCGGACGAGGATCCGCTTGAGGTCCTTCTGGTCGATGGCCTCGATGACCGACGGCTTCACCTTGTAGACTTCCCTGTCATCGATGAACCCGGCCGAGATGACCTCGACGTTCTTCCCGTCCAGAGTCAGGATGTCCGGCCGCACGACGTTGTTCTGGGCCGCCCTGGCCATGATCGTCGGGACGAGCTTGGGGTTGGTGATGTCGACAAAGACCTTGTAGACCCCGCCGCCGAGCTTCTCGACCGAGGTCCCGCCCATCTTGATCATCGGCATCTCGTCGGCCTGGTAGAGGGAGAAGGCCATGTTCCTGTGGCAGAGCTCCTCGCTCATGAAACGCGGCGGAACCCGGCCCTGGAACTTCTTCCAGACGCCTCCCATCTCGACCTTCCCGTATTGCGGGTGGTCGAACGGCTTCCAGGGCACGAACTCGTCGCCGAACTCGAGGTACTTGTCGAAGTAGTACCGCGAGATGTTCGGGGCGATCGGGCTCTCGGGGTCCTTCTGCTGCTCCTTGAGCTCGGGGCTGGCGAAGTACTGCCCGCCGTTCCAGAGCTCGTTGGAAAAGGACGGGATGCCCAGACCGTCGTTCGTCCAATCGATGAAGCCTCCGTGCACCGTGTACAGGCCGCTCCAGATGACGAGATAGCGGTAAAACGGCAGGATCCTCTCGCCGTTCTGGCCGAGTTCGTCATAGAACCGGACGTCGCTCATCGGGTACTCGCCGACGGCCTCCGCCCCGGGGCCGCGCAGGATCATGCCGCCGCTGTTGTGGTAGGACTGGACGCCCGCGATGTTCGGATGGGCCATCAGAAAATCGTTGACGGCCCGGGCCTCGGGAAGCTGAAAAGGATAATCCATGGCGCCCCGCTGGACGTAATCGGGCTGCCAGTCGGCCGCCCAGTTCCTGTTCGGGTCGTAGCTGCCGGGGCCGTCCTCGTTGACCAGCCCGTCGCCGTCGTTGTCGATGCCCTCCGAGCCGAGGAGAATGTAGTCGCCCGTTTCGCCGAAGGGCACGGGTTCCATGATGTTCGGGTTGAGCCGGCTTATCCGGTAGTCGCCTTTCCCCGGCACGTACATCCGGATCTGCTCGACGATGCCGTTGCCGTTGATGTCCTCGGGGCCGTCCTCGTCGACCAGGCCGTCGTTGTCGTCGTCGACCGGGACATGGCCGGAGCGGGCGTTGCCGCCCGGCCCCTCCATGAAGTACTGCCTCCCGTCCGGGTTGACCGTCGGGATGATGTAGAAGACCCGCTCATTGACGAGGCGCGTCACGTCGTCGACCCGGCCGTAGTTCTCCATCAGGTACCAGATCGTGTAAAGGCAGACCTCGGCGCCCTGGATTTCGTTGCCGTGGACGTTGGCCTCGATGTACATCGCCGCCTTGCCCGTCTCCGGCCCCGTGTCCGGGTTGTTGATCGTCATGACCATCAGATCGCGGCCGTCGAAGGACTTGCCGATGGACTGGAGCTTGAGGAATTTGGGAAATGCCGCCTGGAGCTTGGCCATGTCCGCGTAGAGCTCGGGAACGTCGTGCCAGCGGTCGAAGTCGAGCTTGACCTTGAAGGCCGGGTCCGAGGCCTTTTGGGCCAATGCGCCGGACGGCACGACGGCCGTGACCAGCGCTCCGAAAAGAAGCGCCGCGAGGATCTTGATCGATGTCCTCATCTCACGCCTGTTCTTGATCAGTGTTCGCATCGTCGTTCTCCGTCACTTCAGGGTGACCCTGGCCGTGTCCGAGCCGCCCTTCTCGGCGGCCGCCTTGAGCTCTATGACCGCCCCGCTCTTGCCGCGGATGATCCATTCATACTTGGTCCGTCCGCCCGACCCGTCGAGGGAGGGGATGAAATTCGTCTTGGCGCTGCCGGAGACGATGTCCTCCGGCGCGACGCCCAACTGGACCATGACCGGCTTGATCGCCCGGGCCGTCACCGCCTGGGACAGGGCCGTCGGCAGGATGCCGACGTTCTCGACCTCCGCTCTTATCCGATAAATGCCGCCGCCGTGGTTGGTGACTTCGGTCGAGGCGATCTTCACGCGGGGGAAGAGCGAAGTCAGGTAGAGGACGAACTTGAGGTGCGACGCGCCGAGCTCGGCGATCCTGGCCGCCGGCGGGTTCGCCGCCGCGTACGGCTTGAAGCCCCCGATCTCGACCTCTCCGAGGTCGGGGTGGGCGAATTTGGTCCATTTGACGAAGCCGTCTATTTTCTCCGAATCCATCCATTTCAGGAGCTGTTTGTCGATGCCCGCCGAGGCCGCATCGCCTGCCCCCTGGCCCATGCGCGGGCCTCCCGCCTGGCCGGCCCCCCCGGCCTGGATCATCTGCATCCGGGCCTGGGCCCCGGCCGGGATCCTCACGGGAGCCGCTTCACCGGACGCGGTTTCCTGCCGCCATTGGGCCACACCCGGCAGCCCGCCCTCGCCGGCCGCTCCGGGAGCCGTCCCCCTTTGCCGCGGTCCGGCCGAATCCCGCCCCGCCAGCCCGAATCCCGGCGTCGAGAACGACGGCACCCCGAACTGGAAATAGCCGTACTGGTAGAACGCGCCCTCGGGCTCGCGGACATACAGAGGCTGGCGAAGACCGGTCAGTTCAGCGTACTTCGCGGCGATCGTCCGGAAATAGTCCTGGTCGGCCGGAAGGACAGCGGTCGGGGCCTTGCGGTCCGGCATCCGGAAGCGCCTGCCCTCCTCGGCGGGAGTCTGGGTCTGGCGGCGGCCCTGCCGCATGAACTCGCCCATCATCTCGGCGGAGAACTCCCGGCCCCCGAAGCGCCGGAAGCCGAAGGCGCCGCCCGTCCGGATCATGCCGACGGTCCGCGCGGCCGCGTTGGCGGCCTCCGCGAAGCGGACGAGGTCGATCTCGCGCGACGCGCCCGGCCTCCCGCCCGCCGGAGGGGCAATCAGGTTGTCGCTCTCGCCGAAGGTCAGGACGGCCGCCACGTTCCTGTGGGCGATCGTCCAGGCCATGAGCGCCCGCGACTCGTTCTCGCTCACCATGTACGGCCCCGAGTCCGGCTTGTAGTAGGGATAGGCGTGCATGAAGTTCCGGTTGAGGTCGGTGCCCCCGGCCGGGTCCTCGGCGATGAAGCCGTCCTTGTCCCGGTCGACGCCCTCCCAATAGATCTTGTAGGCCCCGGCCTCCCCTTTCTTGGGGTCGGCCTTCTTCATGAGCCGCAGCTCGTCGGGATCGATCATGTATTCGCCGTCGGCGGCCTTGACCCTCATGAGCGTGACGAACCCGTCCTGGTTCAGGTCCTGGGGTCCGTCCTCGTCGAGGCGGCCGTCGTTGTCGTCGTCGCGCGGCGCGAGGTTGGTCCTGAGGCCGGACTTGACGGCGGCGAACATGCCCTCGGCCCCGTCCGGGTTCAGTCGCGGAATGATGTAGACGACCGAACCGTCCAGCCGGCTCTTAATCTCGGCGTCGCCGGGATACCCCTTGAGAAGAGCGTCGGCCACGGCCAGGGCGATCTCGCTTCCGACGACGTGGTCGGCTTCGAAATTGGCCGCGATGAGCAGGGCCGGACGCTCCCTGACCGGGATCCCCGCCGGGTTCGCGATCTCGAGAACCCAGAGGTCACGGCCGCCGGCGGTCTTGCCGATCGAGGCCAGCCGGGCGATGTCCTTATGGGCGCCGGCCAGGCTCTGGAGCAGGCCGGTCATCTCCGCATAGGTGTGGTATTTGCCGGCCTCCTGGGCCGCCGCCGGGACGGCCGCCGCCAGCACGGAGACCGCGGCGATCAGGCCCACGGCCGCCGGGAAAAGCCGGAAACGTTTCGGATTGGGACGCACTCGGACCTCCTTTGGGTAGGGTGAGGGACGCGCAAACATGAGAAGAGATGATACGCGCATTCGGGCGCGGACTTCAAGGCGCACGTCCTTTGGACGCCTCCGAACGCCATTTCTTCCATCAAGCCATTCTCCCGGCGGCGACGGAATCCGGACCCTTTCGGAAACAGCCGTCATCATGGGGATTCCAAACCGCCGACCGTTCGGGTCCGGAAAGAGATCGCCGGACGGCGTGTTTCTTGCCGAACGAATGCGTTATAATGAGGCCTTGCGCATATCGGACGGAAAGCGGCTCCCGAACGCCTCCGCGGTCCGGCCGGGAAGGAAGGGCTCATGGCCAAGACATCGCAACTCAGCCGCAGGAAATTCCTCCGGAATTCCATCACCGCCGCCGCGGCGTTCACCATCGTCCCCCGCCGCGTCCTCGGCGGCCAGGGCTACACCGCGCCAAGCGACATGCTGACCAAGGCCGTCGTGGGGGTCGGCGGCATGGGCCGGGGACATCTGGGCTATCCCGGCTCGGTTCTCAGGGCCGTCTGCGACGTCGACGCCGATCACCTCCGGACCGCGCTCGAGATATCCGGCCCCGGCGTCAAGGGCTATCATGATTTCCGGGAGGTCCTGGAACGCCCCGATATCGATATCGTCCACATCGCGACGCCGCCCCACTGGCACGCCCTGATCTCGATCGCGGCGGCCGAGGCCGGCAAGGACGTCTGGTGCGAGAAGCCCATGACCCGGACGATCGGCGAGGGTAGGGAGGTGGTCGCCGCCGTCGGGCGGACCGGCCGCGTCTTCCGGGTCAACACCTGGTTCCGCTTCACGGACACGTTCTACGGGTTCGGCACGGACGTCAAGCCGATCAAGAAAGCGGCCATGAGCGGGGTCCTCGGCTGGCCGCTCAAGGCCACCGTCAGCGCCGCCACGGGTTTCGACTGGAAGTTTTACTGGAGCGGCCGGACCAACCTCAGGCCCGAGCCCGTGCCGCCCGAGCTCGACTACGATTTCTGGCTCGGCCCGGCGCCCTGGAAGCCCTACCACCCGCACCGTGTCCACGGCACGTTCCGCGGCTACTGGGACTACGACGGCGGCGGCCTCGGCGACATGGGCATGCACTACCTCGACCCGGTCCAGTACCTCCTCGACAAGGACGACACGAGCCCGGTCGAGATTTGGGCCGACTGCCCGCAGCAACACCCCGACGCCTGCGGCTCGTGGCGCCGGATCGAGATGAAGTACGCCGACGGGTGCGCGATCGTCCTCGACGGCGAGAACAGGGACAAGGAGGCGGCCTTCCTCGAAGGCCCGGACGGGAAACTCTTCAGGGGATTCAAGTCCGATATCGCCGGCCTCGAGGATCTCATCGCCGGGTTGCCGGATCCCGAGCCCCAAATCACTGATTTCGCCGAGTCGGTGCGGACGCGGCGTCGTTTCGCCCTGAACGAGCGGAACGGCCACCGGTCGTGCACCCTCGTCAACCTCGGGAAGATCGCCGTGCGGCTCGGCCGGCCCCTCCGGTTCGACCCGGGGGCCCAGACCTTCATCGGGGACGAGGAAGCCAACCGGCTGGCTTATCAGCCCATGCGGGCCCCCTGGCACTTGTGAGCGGAAGGACGCGGAGGATCAAGCCCATGAAAAAAGCCCGAATCATCATCCCGGCCGTCCTCTTGATATTCGTCTCGGCCTGCGCCTTGAGGGGCGTCAAGGCCCCCGACGTGCCCCCGGCCTCTCCGGCGCCGCTCCTGGCCCGCTTTCCGGCGGATAACGCCGCGGACAGGGACGCGGTCTGCGCCGAAATCCTTAAACTCGGGCCGGCCGCAGTCGAGGGCATCTGCGCGGGCGTCCTTCCGCCCGGGACCGGAGACGACGGCGCCGCCCGCTTCGCCCTCAACGGGCTGGCGGTCTATGTCACCGGATCGCAGGCGGAGGACCAGAGGGTCCTGTTTGCCCGGGCCGTTGCGGCCTCGCTCGGCCGGGCCGCGGACAGGGAGGTCAAGGCTTTTCTCATCTCCCAGCTCCAGCTCGCCGGAGGCGCGGAATCGGTCAAACCGTTGGCCGCGTATCTGATCGACGAGAGGCTGGCCGGCCCGGCCGCCCGGGCCCTGGTCGCGATCGGCGGCAAGGAAAGCGATGCGGCCATGGTCGCGGCCTTGGACAGGGCGCCCGGTGCCGCCAAGCTCGCGCTCATCCAGGCGCTGGGAGAGGCCCGGAGCGCCGAGGCCGCGAAGAAGCTCCTGATGTACGCCGAGAGCGCCGACGCGGATTTGAGGCAGCCGGCCCTGGCCGCGCTGGCCGCGATCGGCGACCCGGCGGCCGGGCCCGTCCTGGCCAAGGCCCGAGTCGCCGCCTCCCCCCACGAAAGAGCGCAGGCGCCTTCGCTCTACCTGCTCTTTGCCCGGCGCCTCGTCGAAACCGGGAGGACGGCGGACGGCCTGGCCGTCGCCAGGGAGCTGCTGGCCGCTTACGCGTCGCCCGGCGAAAGCCAGGTCGCCGCGGGCGCGCTGAGCCTCCTTGTCTCATCGCTCGGGGACAGGGCCCTGCCCGACCTCCTGACCGCGGCGGGTTCCCCGGACGCCAAGCTCAGGGCAGCCGCCCTCGAACTCGCCGCCGGGTCGAAGGGAGCGGGCATGACGGCCCGCTGGGTCGAGGAAGCGGAAGGCTCGGCTCCCGAGGTCCGGGCGGACATCATCGCCATGCTCGGGCGACGGGGAGACCCTGAGGCGCTGCCCACGGTGCGGAGCTTCATCGCAAGCCCGGATAAGATTGTCAAATTCGCCGCCATCGAGGCCGCGGCCCGTCTCGGCGGAAAGGCGGTGCTTCCCGACCTCTTTGCGCTCTTCGCGGAGACGGACGAGGAAGGGCTTTCGGCGGCCAGGATAGCCCTGCTCGGCTACGGGAAAGATGACGTCGTCCCGGAGGCGGTCAAACGCCTCCCCGCCGCGTCCGTGCCCGGCCGGGCGGCACTGGTCGACCTCCTGGCCGCCAAGGGCGCCAGGGACAGAATCGACCTGGTCTTCAGCCTGGCCCTGAGCCGGGAGGCCCAGGTCCGGGCGGCCGCGATTCGGGCCCTGGCCGGCCTGGCCTCGGATGGCGACATCCCCCGGCTGGCGGCTCTCCTCTTCTCGGGAGGAGACAGCGCCGACATCGTGAGTCTCCAGAGAGCCATCGCGGCGGCCGCGGCCCGGATTCCGGCCCGCGAGGAGCGGGCGGTCCCCGTCCTGGCCTTGCTGGGCAGGGTCGAGGGCGGCCAGAAAGCGGCTCTCCTCAGGGTCCTGCCCAGGATCGGCGGGGCCAGGGCGTTGCAGGCCATCGTCGAGGAAACCCGGAGCAAGGACACCCAGGTGCAATCGGTTGCCGTCTACTCGCTCTCCCAATGGCCGGATTTCCAGGCCGCCCCGGAGCTGCTCAGGATCATCGCCGCGCCATCCTCTAGGAAACATCTGCTCCTGGCCCTCGACGGTTATATCCGGCTGGTCGGGTCGGCCCGCTTCCCGGCCTGGAAGAAGGTCGCCCTCCTGACCGAACTCCTCGGGCTGCCCAAGGACGACGCCGACAAGAAGGCCATCCTGGCGGGCATCGCCGAAATCCGCGGACCGGAATCGTTCCGGGTCCTGGGCGGGTTCGTCGACAACCCCGCGCTGGGAGAGACGGCCGGGAGGGCTTTGCTCGAGACCGCGGAACGCCAGGCGCCCGAGGAACGCTGGCTTTCGGGCCAGGAAGCCGTGTCGGTCCTGAGGCGCGTCGAAGCCGCAGTCCCCGACCAGGCCGACAGGGAGCGGGCCGGGGCGATCATCGAGGAACGCCTGAGGCAGGGCGGGTTCGTTCCGCTCTTCAACGGCCGCGACCTCGAAGGCTGGAAAGGCCTCGTGGCCGACCCGCCCAAGCGGGCCGGAATGACGTCCGACGAGCTGGCCAAGGCCCAGGCCGCCGCCGACGCGTCGATGCGGGCCCACTGGCGGATCGAGGACGGGGCTCTTGTTTTCGACGGCAAGGGCGAGAGCCTGTGCACGGCGAAGGACTACGCGGACTTCGAGATGCTCGTCGACTGGAAGATCGAAAAGAACGGCGACAGCGGCATCTATCTTCGCGGCTCGCCCCAGGTCCAGATCTGGGACCCGGCGGCCAACCCGGTCGGCTCGGGGGGCCTTTACAACAACCGGAAGGGGGCCAGCAAGCCGCTCGAGGTCGCGGACCGCCCGGTCGCGGAGTGGAACACTTTCCGAATCATCATGATCGGCGACCGCGTCACGGTCTACCTCAACGACAAGATGGTCGTCGACAACACCGTGCTGGAGAACTACTGGGAGCGGGACAAGCCGCTCTACCCCGCCGGCCAGATCGAGCTCCAGGCTCACGGCAACGTCCTTTATTTCAAGAATATCTACGTGCGGGAGATCCCCCGTGACGTGTCCGTGCCGGCTCTTTCAGATGCCGAAAGGGAAGAGGGCTTCATGCCCTTGTTCGACGGCTCGGACCTGGCGGGCTGGACGGGCGGGGCGGCCGGCTACGCGGCCGAAAACGGAAGGATCGTCGTCCATCCCGAGCGCGGCGGCGGCAACCTCTACACGGAAAAGGAATACGCCGACTTCGTCCTGCGCTTCGAGTTCAAGCTGACCCCGGCCGCCAACAACGGCATCGGCATCCGGGCCCCGCTCGAGGGCGACGCCGCCTACGCCGGTATGGAGATCCAGGTTCTCGACGACGGCTCGCCCGTTTATTGGACTCTCCAGCCCTACCAGTATCACGGTTCGGTCTACGGGGTTGTCCCCGCCCGGCGGGGCGTGCTGCGGCCGGTCGGCGAGTGGAACACCGAGGAAATCACGGCCGACGGCCGGAGGGTCAGGGTCGTGGTGAACGGGACGACCGTCGTCGACGCCGACATCGACCGGGCGGCGGCCGGGGGGACCGTCGACCATCGCGACCACCCGGGCCTCGCCCGCGAGCGCGGCCACATCGGTTTCCTCGGCCACGGCTCGATCGTCGGGTTCCGGAATATCCGGATCAAGCGGCTCAATCCGGGGGCCTGAGCGCAGGCAGGCCAAGGGCGTCGCGGAGGGCGGCGTTGACCTGGGTATTGTCGATGATCTGGCCCGGGTACCACCAGCCTTTGTATTTCAGAAAATGGCGGGCGGCTGGACCGTTCACGGCCAGCGTGACCAGCTCGTTGCTGTGGCCGATCGTCCCGTACCTGATCTCGCCGTCGGGATAGGCGAACGGGAATTTGGCCGGCGGGGCTTTGGGGGCGGGCTTGGCGGCCGTTCCATTGGCGGGGGCCCGGTCGACGGGCCCGGACGGCAAGCCCCTGGCTACCTGGCGCGGCAGCTCGCCGGCGCCCAGGCGACGCTCGGGGTTCAGGCACAGGCCGCCGGTGGCGTGGTCGGCCGTCACCACCAGGACGGTGTTGCTCCAATCGATGCCGTCTCCAGGACGGTCGACGAAGGCCCGGGCCGCCTTGACCGCTTCCTCGAGGTCGTGCATGGCCCCGATCATGCGGCGGAAATCGTTGTCGTGGTTGGCCCAGTCGATGTCTCCCTGTTCGACGGTCAGGAAAAAGCCGCGGGGGTTCGCGGCGAGAACGCGCAGGGCGGCCCAGGTCGCCTCGGCCAGGGTCGGGTCCTCGTCGCAAGGTCTCGTGAAACCGGGGGCGCCGGGCCGGTCCAGGGGCTCGGGGAGCTCGAAATTCCCGTCGCGCCCGCCGTAGAGGCCGAAGAGCTTCCTCCCCTCCGACAGGGCGCGTTCGGCGGCCTCGGCGACCGACCGGGATCCGTCGACGCCCGGCATCCGCTCGGCCAGAGCATACTCTGGTGACAACCGAAGCGCGTCCAGGAGGGCCTGAGATATGTAGCCGGACCTCGTGTCGAAGTCAGGGTTGTCGAGCATCGGGTGGCCGGCCCCGATGACCACATCGGGTTTCACCTCGAGAATGATCTCGTCGGCCAGGCCCAGCCCGCCGTATCCCCTGAAACCGGTGTAGTAGGCGCTCCGGCTGAAGTTATGGCTGATGAAGGCGGCCGGGGTGGCGTGGTTGAAGGGCACCGTCGTGACGACGCCGATCCCCGCTCCCAGCAGCGCGCGACAGTCCTCGAGGATGGTGGTCAGGCGGCCGTCCGGCTTGTCGCCGGGAAGCCAGGCGATGTTGCCGCTTTCGGTCTTGCGCCCGGTCGCGAAGGCCGTGGCCGCGCTGGCCGAGTCGGTCGAGGGGAAGCGAAGCCTGGCCGCGGCTGTGGCGCGGTCGGGTCCGCACCAGGCCTCCGGTGCGGCGCCCTCGCGCCGCGTGTCATAGCCGAGCCGGGGATTGAAGGCCGGCGGGTCATAGGGGGGGGAGCCGGCCGCCTTGGCATTCCGGTTGTAGGCGGTCGCGTCCCATGTGGCGACGTAGGCGTGTCCGGCGAAGGCATGCCAGGCCAGGCCGGTGTCTGTCCCATAGAGATAGCGGGCGGCCGCGGTTTCCGAGGCGACGGACATGCCGTCGCCGATGAAGAGGATGACGTTCCTGACCGACGGATGGTCGTCCGAGGCAGCCAAGCGCGCGGGCGCCAGAAAGACGACGGCCGCCAGCAATATCGCTGAGGCCAGGCGCGTTCCGGACCTCCGCCCGGCAAGCCAGTTGATCAGCCGGGAACCGATTCCGGGGGCGGGATTCGGGCCCGCGCTTCGGGCGCCGGCGTCATCGCGGCCGCGGAGGCGTTCGCTTTCCGTCATGTCTCGTTCGAATCAGGCAACCGTCATCTTCGAGTTTGCAGCACCGGCCTTCACCACGCGACCAGCCCGGCCAGCTTCAGGATCTGCAGGTGATTGAGAATGGCGGCGAGCGTCGACCTCTTTTCGCTCTGGGCGTCGAGCATCTTCTTGATGTCGAGGACGCTGTGCCGGCCGTTGACGAGGAGCTGGAGCTCGCCCGTGTCGGAGATGAAGAGATCCTTGCCGCGGGTGGGATACTCGGCCCGCTCGGCGGCGGGCACGGCGCTGATGAGCTTGCCGTATTCGTTGTAGCCGTTCTCGCGAACCTTGGCGGTCGGCCGGGGGACGATCTTGGCCGCCCTCTTTTCGTCTTCGGTGAGGACGATCCGGACCTCTTTCACCCCGAGGCGGCGGGCCGCCGCAGACACGTGGGCATCGAGGGCCGCGAGTTCGGAGGCGCCCACCGCGGCCACCGATTTTTTCATGCTGCCGATATAGCCCGTGAGGTCGGACCGGCCGGGGGCCAGTTCGGCAATGGTGCCGAGCGTTTCCGTCTCGTTCATGACGGCCGCCTCGAGCCCCCAGCGGGCGGCCTTGCAGTCCTCGGCCAGCGACTCGGAGGTGGCCCTGTTCACCGTTTCCTGGGCAACAGCGAGGGCGTGTCCCAGGCGACGCACGGCGTTGCCGGCCGTCTCGCCGGCGATCCGGACGGCCAGGTCCGCGTCCGCGCAGGCCACGGTGTAGGCTCCGGCGGCTCCGATGATGGCCGCCCGCTTGAGCTGGGTCGGGTCGGACTTGTCGGCCACGTCGCCCGAGGTGTGATACCACCTGTCGGGCCAGGCGATCATCATGACGCCGGGCACGCCGACGCCCCAGTCGTTGAACACTTCGTGGTCGGAGGCGCCGTAGTGCGTTTCGATCGAATAGGTGAACGGCTCGTCGGCCCCGTTCGGAGCAATGATCCTGACCGGGACGACCTGGCCGGGCGTCCCGCGGTTCTGGATCCTTTCCCTATCGCCTTCGCCGACGTACCGGTAGTAATTTTCCATGACGTCGTTGATGTAGTGCGGGTTTCCGTAGGTCGTTCGCATCAGGCAGAAGAAGGACTGGTTTTTCGAAAGCCACTCGCCGACCATGTCCATGTTGATGTTGCAGAGGGTCGTCTCCATGATTTTCTGGTTGGCCTGAACCCACCGGCCGATGCCGGAAAACTCCGGCCCCCAGATGAAGCGGATGGATCGTTTCGGCTGCGGCAGACGGCCCTCGGCGATCAGGGTGTGGAGAATCCTGGCCGCCTCGAGGATCGTGGCGCTGCCCGAGATGTTGTCGTTCGCTCCCTGTTTGTTGAAGCCCTCGAAGAGATGGGCCGAAAGGATGACGTCGCCGGCCGCGGGGTCCGAGCCGGGGATGCGGCACACGACATCCTCGAGATCGGCCTGCTCGGTTTTCGCTTCGACCTGGGCCCGGACGATGATCTTTTCGCCGGACAGGAGACGGCGCTTGAGGATCTCGCCTTCGCGCGCGGAAACCTGGAAGCCGAACTTGGCGGGCGGCGGGGCGGCCGTTTGGCCGCCGTCCGAAGCGTCGCGCCGGCGCATGCGCCTGAAGGAGATGCCGCCCCAAGGCATCTGAAGAGGGTCGAAATACGGGCGGGACATGGCGATGGAGACGATGCCCAGGGCACCCTGCTGGACGGCCGCGCCGTAGGCTCTCATCAGGCTGCCCTCGGTGACGGCGATCTTGCCCTCGACCTTGGCGTCGATGATCTCCTTGCCCGACCCCTCGCCGACCCAGGCCAGCTCGGCGGTCACGTCGGTGTCCGCGCTCCCGGAGGCCAAGGCCGGAAGGATGTCCCGCATCGAGGCCAGCTTGCGGCGGCCGGGCTTCACTTCCCAAAGCTCTCCCTTGAGCGGCCGCCAGGCCTCGCCTCCCGGATAGGTGACAATATCCGTGTCGGCGATGCCGTAGCGCTTGAGCTTGCCGGCGATGACCTGGGTTTCGAAGAAGTTTCCGGCGTATTCCTCGTCCAGCCGTTCGCGATTGAAGGCATTGATCTCGGCGATCGTGTTCCAGGCGGTTTCCCCCGAGCTTTCGCCTACGATTTCGTCCATCTGCGGCTGCGGCAGGAGCGTCCAATACAGCCAAGGGGTGTACTGAGCCGGCGCGGGCAGGGAGACGAGCGCGACGGCGACGAGAGCCGCGATGATGGTCCGTTTCGTCATGTTGACCTCCTCGGGTCCGGGGCCTCGAATCGGTTGCGAAGGAGCCCGTTTCAGGCCGACCATAAGTTCTAGAAAATACACCCGGACTCGGGGCGTGTCAACCGGGAGGATACCTGGAGAGCGCCGGCGAGAGAGATGCGGCCGGATCGCTCGCCCGGAGGGTAAAATGCCGGTCAGGGGGTGGGACCGGGTGCAACGGAATGCCGGTTTTCACTTCCTTGACCGGCAAGAAAATCGGCGTTCCGTAGACCCGGTACCGTTTTTAGGCGATCGTGACGCCCTTGTCGAGGTAGACCTCCTGCACGGCGTTCAGGAGCTCGACCCCCTCCTTCATCGGCTTCTGGAACGACTTGCGGCCGGTGATCAGCCCCATGCCGCCGGCCCGCTTGTTGATGACGGCCGTCCGCACGGCCTGGGCCAGGTCGTTCTTGCCGGAGGCGCCGCCCGAGTTGATGAGCCCCACCCGGCCCATGTAGCAGTTGACGACCTGATAGCGGGTCAGGTCGATGGGGTGGTCAGTCGTCAGCTCGGAATAGACTTTCTCGTCGGTCTTGCCGAAATTGAGGGCCTTGAAGCCCCCGTTCGTCTCCGGCTGCTTCTGCTTGACGATGTCGGCCTGGATCGTCGCGGCCAGATGGTTGGCCTGCCCGGTGAGGTCGGCGGCCAGTTGGTAGTCCTTGTCCTTCTTGAAGGCCGAGTTGCGGAGGTAGGCCCAGAGAACGGTCACCAAGCCCAGGCCGTGGGCGTGGCTGAAGGCCTCGCTGATTTCCATGATCTGGCGGTCGCTCTCCTCGGAGCCGAAGTAGACGGTGGCCCCGACGGCCACGGCCCCCATGTCGAAGGCCTGGTCCACGGAGGCGAACAGGATCTGGTCGTACTTGTTGGGGAAGGTCAGCAGCTCGTTGTGGTTGATCTTGAGGATGAAGGGGATCCTGTGGGCGTATTTCCGGGCCACGGAGCCCAGCACCCCGAGGGTGGAGGCCACGGCGTTGCAGCCTCCTTCGCAGGCCAGCTCGGTGATGCTCATGGGGTCGAAATAGATCGGGTTGGGGGCGAAGGCCGAGCCGGCCGAATGCTCGATGCCCTGGTCGACCGGCAGGATCGACAGGTACCCCGTCCCGGCCAGGCGGCCGGTGTTGAAGATCGTCTGCAGGTTGCGGAGGACCGCCGGGGGCCTGTCCGTCATCGCGGAAACGCGGTCGACGAAGTTCGGTCCGGGAAGGTGAAGGAGGTCCTTCGATACCGTCTTGCACTCATGGCCGAGCAGGCCGTCCGCCTCTTTCCCCAGGAGCTGCCTGATTTTGTCGTTCATTGCGATCCTCCTCGTTGTTGCAGGGCCGGCCGAAATCCGACCTCTCCGGGCCAGCGGCCCGCTGAATCGAGGCCCCGAGGCCCCCGGCCGGACATCGGGCCCGGACCGGAGGGCGCGGTTCGTTCTCCCGCGCCATGCCGAGCCGGCCGAGCCGGCTCCGCCGCCGAAGGCCGCCGCGTCACATGACGTTGACGTCCGTTTCGCTCGTCCAGATCCCGTGGATGTTGCAGCGCTCGAAGGCCTTGATCTTGGCCGGCACGGTAGTCAAGTCGAAGGTCGTCACCGGAGCCGGGTCCGTGGCCACGAAGTCCGTTTCGCCGAGCGTGTTTCCCTCGCCGTCCTCGATCCTGATCCACATGATGTAGTGCGGCTTTTCAGGGTCCATCGGATGGCTGTCGATCTTGACCGTGACCTTCAGGCCGGAGTCGGTTTTCTCATAGGTGATTTCCGGCAGATGGACCTTGGATACGGCCTCGTCCCAAGGGCCGTAAAAGTCCTTGGAATAGGGCTGCTCCTGGGTGTACTCCTCGGGGGCGGGCGCGGGGGTCGCGGCCTCCGTCTTCATGGACGTCTCGGATGGCGTCTCGCTCTTCTTGGCGCACCCCGCGGCGATCACAAGGCCCACCGCTGCCAGGCAAATCACCGAAAAGAAAAGAATCCCGTGCTTTCTCATTGTTCCCCTCCTCGATTCCCGGCTCGTCGCCGGACGCAAACATAGTATTCCAAAATCCGCCCCGAATTTCAAGCCGCCGGCCGGGGGGCGCCCGGATATCGCCTTAAGGTCCGGCGGATTCGCGGCGGACCAGCCCGCAATTCCGCCCCGCCCGTCATCCCTTTTTGAGCAGCGGCAGAAGGACGATGCCGATGAAATCCTGGAGAAAATGCATGGTGATGGGCGCCACCAGGCTTCGCCGCCACAGGTAGATGACGGCGAAAACGACGCCCATGGCGCCCACCGTCACGACGCCGGCCGAGCCTTCGTAGCCGTGGCCCAGCGAAAAGACGAAGGCCGACAGGATGACCGCCGCGGCCGGACTCCGGGTGACGCTCTCGAAGCGCAGGACGAGATAACCCCTGAAGATGGTCTCCTCGGATATCGCCACGACGACCACGAGCACGAAGCCCAGGGCCACCTGGATCCAGCCTTGGGCGGCGAGAAACGACGGCAGGGGGGTCCGCGGCGTCGTGAACCCGGCCGCCTTCAGGGCGCTCTCGAGCAGGCCCATCAGAAAGAAGAAGGGGACGAACAGGACCAGGCCGACGACGACTTCGTTGCTGAAACGGCGGGCGGTCCAGCCGATCGTGCGGACGGGCTCGCCATTCCGCCAGAGGAAAAAGGCGACCAGGCTGACCAGGGCCAGGTCGCGGAACATCGTGGCCACGGCTGTCAGTGTAAAGCTGATATGTCCCTGGCGCACGGCCAGAAACGAAAAGGCCAGCCCGGGCACGATGAGGAACAGAAAGACGGCCAGTTCGAGGCGCTGGACCCTCAGGCCGGGATGGTTGCCGGTCTCCGGGAATCCTTGGAATTCCTGCAGTTCATCGTCCATGCGACCCTCCGTTGCTTTTCACCGAGAGTATCCTCAGCAGGAATTGTGCCAGGCGGGTAAGCCCCGATCCGGGCGCCGGACCGCCGTATCGCGAGTGGAATCAGGGATGGAATCGGAACATCAGTCCCGGAATGCAACATCGGGTCCGGGCCGGCAGGAAAACGAGGCCGGGCCCTCGATGCGCGGCTGTTTCGTCCGCGTTACTCGGAGCCTGAGCCCGGCTTCTCAAGGGCCGCGATCTTTTCGAGCCGGCGCCGGAAGCGCTCTCCGCCGGTGTAGCGCGCTTTCAGGAATGTCAAGACCAGATCCCAGGCCAGGGCCTGGCCGGCCACCCGGCCTCCCAGGCACAGGATGTTCATGTCGTCGTCCTCGACGCCCTGGTGAGCCGAGAAAACGTCATGGATCAGGGCCGCCCGGACGCCCGGGACTTTATTGGCGGCGACGGAGGCCCCGACGCCGCTTCCGCAGACGGCCAGTCCGCGCTCCACGTCTCCGGCGGCGACCGCCCGGGCCAGGGGGATGACATAGTCGGGATAGTCGTCCCCGGGGGAGAGCTCGTCGGCGCCGAAATCCACGACCTCGTGACCCTCGGACCTCAGACTCCCGGTAATTTTCGTTTTCAGCTCGAACCCGCCGTGGTCGGCGGCGACTCCAATCTTCATTGTCCCCTCCGCCCCTCCATTATACCCGAGCGGGCAACCGCCGCGCGGGCCGGCCGGGTCGGGCGGCGACATACCGGCCGCCGCCTCAATCGCGCCAGCATCCGCCTCCGGCACGAAGAATTGGGGACACAATACTAATTTCTGATGTCCGGGCAACCACCGCCTCTGAGAGTGCGGCGGTTCGTAAACGATCGTCTACGGAGTAATTAGTAATGTGTCCCCGATTTATCTCCCCGATTTATCCCGCGTCGGCCGGCCTCACAGCCCGAATTTGGCTATGATGTCCTGCTTGGTCTTGCCCAGGATGTCGAACTTCTTGCCGACCTTGGTGAAGGCGGCCAGGGCTGCGTCGAGATGATGCGTCTCGTGCCCGGCCGAGATCTGCGTCCGGATCCTGGCCTGGCCCTGGGGCACGACCGGGAAGAAGAAGCCGATGGCGTAGATCCCCTCGTCGTAGAGAGCCCGCGAGAAATCCTGCGACAGCTTGGCGTTGAAGAACATGACGGGCACGATGGGCGTGTCGCCGTCCTTGAGGACGAAGCCGGCCTCGGTCAGGCCCTTGCGCCAGTAGGCCGCGTTTCTCTCGAGCTTGTCGCGCCGCTCGGTCGACTTGGACAGGATGTCCATGACCTTGAGGACGCCCGATACGACCACGGGAGCGATCGTGTTCGAGAAAAGATAAGGCCTGGCCCGCTGCCGGCACATCTCGACCAACTCCCGGCGCCCGGAGACGCAGCCGCCCGACGCTCCGCCGAGAGCCTTTCCGAAGGTCGTCGTGATGACGTCGATCTTGCCCAGGACGCCGCACTTTTCGTGCGTCCCGCGGCCGGTCTTGCCGATGAAGCCGGAAGCGTGAGAGTCGTCGACCAGGATCATGGCGTCGTACTTCTCGCAGAGGGCGACCATCTCGTCGAGCTTGGCCGTGTCGCCGTCCATCGAGAAGACGCCGTCGGTGACGACGATCTTGAGGCGCTTGTCGGCGTGGAGCTGCAGCTTTTCCTCGAGGTGGCCCATGTCGGAGTGCTTGAAGGTGTCGTGCATGGCGCTGCAGAGCCGGATGCCGTCGACGAGCGAGGCGTGAACCAGGCGGTCCGAGATGATGACGTCGTCCTTGGTCAGGACGGCCTCGAAGACGCCGGCGTTGGCGTCCATGCAGGACGGGAACAGGAGCGTGTCCTCGGTGCCCAGAAACCGCGTCACCCCCTCCTCGAGCTGGTGGTGGATGTCCTGGGTGCCGCAGATGAAGCGGACCGAGGACATGCCGTAGCCGCGCGTGTCCAATCCCTCGTGGGCCGCCTTGACCACGTCGGGGTGGCTCGACAGCCCCAGGTAGTTGTTGGAGCACATGTTGATGACCTTCTTGAGCGGCGAGCCCTCGGGGAACTCCACCTCGATGTCGGCCGCCTGGGGCGAGTGGATGAATCGCTCCTGTTTGAGCAGCCCGGCCTCCCGGATGCCGGTCAGCTGCCCCTGATAAATGCCGCGAACCTTGTCGCTGTAAGCCATGGCTGCCCCTCTACTTCTTCTTGGCGACGAATTCCTCGACCAGCTTGACGATCTTGTTGACCGAGTCGAATGCCTCGGGCGTCGCCTGGTCGTCGGGGATCTGGATCTGGTACCTGTTTTCGAGGAATCTCTTCAGGGAGACCATGGAGAACGAATCGACGATGCCGCCCGAAATGAGCGGCGTGTCGTAGGTGATGGGTTCGCTGTCGTCCTCCAGGTATTCCTTGGTGACGTAATCGAGGACCACTTTCTTGAGCTCTTCGGCCATGATGATGCCTCCTTTTTTATGATGCGATAATCAGTCGTCTTCGAGGGTCGAGACGTCGCCGATCTCCTCGCCCCACTCCTTGGCGTGGAGGATGCGCCGCATGATCTTGCCGCTCCGCGTCTTGGGGAGGGAGGGCACGAACTCGATCTCCTGCGGCATGGCCAGGGGCGAAAGCTTCTTGCGGATGAAGTTCATGATCTCGAGGTCGAGATCCTGGCTCGGCGTGAATCCGGGCTTGAGGGTCACGAAGGCCTTCACGACCTCAAGGTTGATCGGGTCGGGCTTGCTGACGACCGCCGACTCGGCCACGGCCGGGTGCTCGAGCAGGGCCGACTCGACCTCGAAGGGGCTGACCAGATGGCCGGCCGTGTTGATGATATCGTCGTCGCGGCCGGCGAACCAGAAGTAGCCTTCGGCGTCGAGCTTGGAGCGGTCGCCGGTGATGTACCAGCCGGCCCGGAACTTTTTTTCGAAGGCCTCCGGGTTGTTCCAGTAGGTGCGCATCCGGGACGGCCAGTCGAACTTGAGGGCGACCAGGCCGATCTTCCCGTGGGTCGTGTAGGGTTCGTTCTTGACCGGGTCGAGGACGGTCCCCGTGATCCCGGGGAAGGGCTTGCCCATCGAGCCGGGGCGGACCTCCATGCCCGGGTAGTTGCTGATGACGATGCAGCCGGTCTCGGTCTGCCAGTAGGTGTCGTAAAAGGGTTTGCCGAAGACCTTCCGGGACCAGACCACGGCCTCGGAGTTGAGAGGCTCTCCGACGCTGGCCAGATGGCGCAGGCGGGACAGGTCGAACTTCGCGACAAGACCGTCGCCCGCCTTCATCAGCGACCGGATGGCCGTCGGCGCCGAATACCACATCGTGACCCGGCGCTTCTCGATCCACTTGTACCAGGCCTCGGCCGAGAAGCCGGCGTCGAGGACGCACTGGGTGACGCCGAGGGCGAACGGGGCGATGATCCCGTAGGAGGTCCCCGTGACCCAGCCCGGGTCGGCGGTGCACCAGTAGACGTCGTCGTCGCGGAGGTCGAGGACCCACTTGGCGGTAAGATACTGGGAGATGAGGGAGTAGTGGACGTGCTGGACGCCCTTGGGCAGGCCGGTCGTCCCCGACGTGTAGTGGAGGACCGAGGGCGATTCGGCCGTCGTCGGGTGGATGTCGAGATGCTCGACCGGGGTCGATTTTTCCAGGGAGAAGGCGACCTCGCGGTCCCTCAGGGGCGATACGCCGTCATGATCGACGATGACGATGTGCTTCAGGTGGGGGAGGCGGCCGAGGATCTTGCGCACCTTGGGGGCGTGCTTCTTCTGGGTGATGACGGTCGAGGTCTCGGCGTTCGAGAGGCGGACGAAGAGGGCTTCGTCGCCGAAGGCCGAGAACAGCGGCTGAGCGATGGCCCCGATTTTGAGTATGCCCAGGAAGCCGAGGTAGAGCTCGGGGATGCGGTCCAGGAACAGGCAGACCCGCTCGCCGGGCTCGAGGCCCAGGCCTCGGAGAAACGCCCCGATGGTGTTCGTGGCCAGGCGGATATCGTTGTAGGTGTACGTCTTCTCCGCGCCCGTGTGGCCTTCCCAGATCAGCGCGGTCTTGCCCGCTTGGCCGAGTTCACAGATGCGGTCGGTACAGTACCAGCCGATGTTGATGACGTCGCCGGGTTTGTAGCCGATCTCTTTCTCGGAAATTTCCCAGTTGAAATTCCTGACGCGTTCGTCATAAGAGCCGATGTTGGACATGGGTGTTACGTCTCCTGGTTTATTTGAGAACCTCGGCCTCGAGGACGACGACGGCCTTGGCCAGTTCCTTGATGTGCGAGAGCGAGCCCTGCATGCCGGTGACGCCGTGCACCCGGCAGAACTCGAGGACCTTGCCGTGGACGAAGAGCTCGGGCTTGCCCAAGTCGTTGTTGACGATCTCGATCTCGTCGAAGCGGTGCCCGCCGCTCCAGCCGGTGCCCATGGCCTTGAGGAAGGCCTCCTTGGCGGCGAAACGGGCCGCGAAATGCAGGGCCGGACGGTGCTTGGACTCGCAATAGGCGATCTCGCGAGGCGTGAAAATTTTCTTCTTGAGGCCCGCGGTCCGGACGAGCTTGTCCTCCACTCTCTGGACCTCGATGATGTCCGTCCCGACCCCGAAAATCAATTGCGGACACGCCTTTCGTCGATTGATGCCCCGGCCGCGGCGGCGCCTGAACGCTTCGCGGCCCGCCGACCCGTGGTGTTCCGGACCGTGGGAAAACGGAACATTATTATAAAGAACCCCGGCCAAATGTCAAAGACTAAAGGGCGTCGATGACCTTCCGGAGCTTCTCGCGGACCTCGCGGCCCACGGGCTCCAGGCCAGGGTTGACGACGGCTTGCATGGAGGCCACCGGATCGATGGCCGCGACCTCCACCCGGCCGTCCGGCGTTTCCTGCACGATGACGCTGCACGGCAGCATCGTGCCGATCTTGTCCTCGACCTGGAGGGCCTTGTACGCGTACGGGGCGTTGCACGCGCCGAGGATGCGATAGTTGCGGAAGTCGACCCCGAGCTTATCCTTGAGGGCGGCCTTGATGTCGATGTCGGTCAGGACACCGAAGCCCTCTTTCTTGAGCTCCGCCCTGACCCTTTCGATGGCCCGCGCGAACGGGCCTTCGATCGTCTTGCTGAAGTAGTAGGCCATACGTATCCTCCTCGCAGTCCCCGTGCCAAAACCTCTGGCGACGGCTTAAGAACGGCACCGGATTTGCGCAATACCGGAAAAACCGGCATTGCGTAAATCCCGTGCCGCGAATCGCCGGTCTTCCGGCCCGGCCCTCGGCGGTTATTTTACGGCCTTTTTCTGCTGCTCTTCCAGCCTCTGGGACATCATCTCCATGTTGGCCAGCGCCTCCCGCATGTTCGTCGTCATGACGTCCAGGTGCTGCCTCAGGGTGTCCAGGTTCTTGCGCATCGAGGCGTCGCCCATCATGTCCGGGTTCTTCATCATCGCATCCAGGTTCCACATGATTCCGTTCATCGCCTCCGACATGGAGTTCATCCGTCCGACCATGCCCCGCATGTTCATCATGCCTCCGTAGCCGGGGCAAGCGCCGTTCATCATGGTGTCGATGTCGCCCATCATCTGGCGGCTCTGTCCCATCATGTTCTGCGCGTGGCCCATCATGCCGCGCATCTGGGGGTGCGGATCCTGCTGGGCCCGTCCGAAGGCCGCCCAGGCCGCGACGAGCGCAACGGCCAGGGTCAGCGCTCCGATTCCTCGTCCGACGGTCCGTCTGTTCATTTTTTTCCTCCTGGTTGCTTGGTTTATCGTATTGCCGGAGATGGGCCCGTGCCTTCTCCAGGCCCTTTATATACTCACCGAGCGAGGGCCTCTCGGCCCATCGTCCGGCCCGAAATGGGCCGGCTCCCCGGGACGCGGAGGTCAGGACTCCGACGCCTCAGGACTTCCCGGGCCGGGACCGTCTTCGCTCACGGTCCCCCCTTCTTATAGGAAACCAGGCGGGCGTTGATAGCCACAATTACGGTGCTCACGGACATGACCAGGGCGCCCATGGCGGGAGCGAGGATGATGCCCCACCTGGCAAGAACCCCTGCCGCCAGGGGGATCGCGACGACGTTGTAGCCGGTGGCCCAGACCAGATTCTGGACCATCTTGCGCCGCGTCAGGCGCGAGAGACTGATGACGTCAGCCACGTTCCGCGGGTCGTTCTCGACCAGGATCACGTCCGCCGTTTCGGCCGCCACGTCGGTCCCGGCTCCGATGGCTATTCCCACATCGGCCTGGGCCAGGGCCGGGGCGTCGTTGACGCCGTCGCCGACCATGGCCACTCTCTTGCCCCGGGCTTGAAGGTTTCGCACCTTTTCGTTTTTCTGGTCGGGGAGGACACCGGAGAAGTGGACGTCGATGCCGAGCTCATTCGCGACCGCTCGGGCGGTGGCCTCGTTGTCCCCGGTGATCATGGCCACCTCGATCCCCATATTCTTGAGGCTCCGGACGGCCTCCTTCGATTCGGGGCGGACCGCGTCGGACAGGGCGATGAGGCCTTTGACCTCGCCCCCAACCGCGACCAGGACCACCGTCTTTCCCTGCGACGAGAGATCTTCGAGCTTCTTTTCGGCCTGTTCGGGAGGGACCCCGGCGGCTTCCAGGATCCCCAGGTTGCCGACATAGACCCGTTCGCCTTCGACGCGAGCGGCCGCTCCCTTCCCGGGGATGGACTCGAATTCCTGGGGATTCGCCGGCTCGAGCTCCGCCTCCCGCGCCTTCCCGACGATCCCGCGGGCAATCGTGTGCTCCGAGTTCAACTCGACCGACGCGGCCCGCCTCAGGATCCGTTCTTCATCCCAGTCGCCCAGTTTCACGACATCCGTTACGCCGAACTCGCCGCGGGTCAGAGTCCCCGTTTTGTCGAAAACGACCGTATCGACCTGACGGGCGGCCTCGAAGGCGGTGCGGTTCCTAATGAGAAGCCCGTTGCGCGCCGAGAGGGCCGTGATGACCGCGACGACCAGCGGGACGGCCAGTCCGAGCGCGTGCGGGCAGGTGATGACCATGACCGTGACCATGCGCTCCAGGGCGAATACGAAAACGCGTCCCAGAACGAGCCAGACGGCCAGGGTCGCCCCGCCCACGCTCAAGGCGATCACGGTCAGCCAGAAGGCCGCCCTGTCGGCCAGCGCCTGGGCCCGGGACTTGCTTTCCGAGGCCCTGCGCACCAGGTCCACGACCCGGGAAAGATAGGAATCGCCCCCCGTGCCGCTCACCTCGACCGTCAGGGCGCCGGTGCCGTTGACCGACCCGCCGATGACGCCGTCCCCCTTCGCCTTCTCCACCGGCTTCGATTCGCCGGTGATCATGGCCTGGTTGACCTCGGAGGATCCGGCGACGACCTTGCCGTCGGCCGGAACCTTCTCGCCCGGTTTGACGAGGACCCTGTCCCCGTTTCGAATCTCGGCCAGCGCGACGTCCCGGACGGAACCGTCGGGCTCCACGCGGTGGGCCTCCGAGGGCATGAGCCGGGCCAGTTCCTCGAGAGCCCGGGAGGCCCCCATGATCGAGCGCATCTCGACCCAGTGGCCGAGGAGCATGATGTCGATCAGCGTCGCGAGTTCCCAATAGAAGACCCGGCCCGCCACGCCGAAGGTCACGACCGCGCTGTAGACGAAGGCGACGCTGATGGCCAAGGCGATCAGGGTCATCATCCCGGGCAGCTTCCGCTTCAACTCGTCGACGAGGCCCTTGAGAAACGGCCAGCCGCCGTAGAAGTAGATGACGGCGGCCAGGGCGAAAAGGATGTACCGGTCGGCCCGGAAGCTCAGGTGGAACCCGAGGACGGATTGGATGAGGGGAGAGAGGGCGAGGACCGGGAAGGTGAGAGCCACCGAAACCCAGAACCGCCGCCGGAAGTCGGCGATCATGTGCCGGTGATGGTCGCCAGCGCCATGGCCGTCCCCGCGTCCGCCCGCCTCGTGCCCTGCATCCATGTGCCCGCGGCCGGGCATCTTCCCGCGCATCCCGGCGTGCCCCGCGCCTCCGGCTCCGGGATGGCCGCCGTGTCCTTGGCGGCCTTCCTCGGTCTCGGGGGAAGTCGTCGGCCCATGCCCCGCATGGACGCCATGGCCGTTCCTTCCGGCGGAGTCATCGCGCATGTGCGACCGGTTTTTATTTTGATCGCTTTCCATACCCAGGCTGTCCTTTCGCCCGGTTCTTCCGGGCTCGTGGGCCGTCGGCCATGCGGGCAAAGACCCGACGTCCAACAGTGTCCACCGGCCTTTCTATCCAAAAACCGTGCCAACGTTCGGCTTCGGGCCCAGGAAACGCGCAAAGGGCCGGAAAAATCGGGGTTTCCCCTTAAGAGCCGGGTTGAGGGGAGCCGAGGGGCCCGCCCGGGCTTGCCAATCTCGAGGGGAGGCCACCACGGCAGGGCCCCCGCGGGAAAACGCTCCGCGGCACAGTCCTGGAAGGCAGGACAACCGCTTCCATGGATTCGAGGACCCGCGGGAAGTGGCCTCAGCCCCGGCTCGGAAGATCCCACGTCAAGAAAAGAACAAATCCGGAGGCGAAGGCTTCCGGGCGGGAGGTCCGGCAGGGCTCCTGCAGGCCGGTTGACCGGCCCTGGCCTTTGGGATATAAGGGGCGTCGATGATTCCGGACCGGCTCCCCACCAATGCCTTTAATGGAGATTCGGGTGTTCCCCGCCATAAAACTCGAGCCTTGTTTCTCGTCTCCCTGGCCGAGTTTCTCGGCATGTCCGTCTGGTTTTCGGCCTCGGCTGTAGTGCCGGCTCTCGCCTCGGCCTGGAACCTGGGCCCTTCGGGGCAGGCCTGGCTGACGATGTCGGTCCAGGTCGGGTTCGTGGCCGGGGCCTTCGCGTCCGCGCTGCTGAACGTCGCCGACCTCGTTCCTTCGAGGCACCTGTTCGCCGCCTCGGCCGTGCTGGCCGGGGCCGCCACGGCTCTGATTCCGGCGCTGGGGAGCGGTTTTACGGCGGCCCTTCTCCTCAGAGGCGCAACGGGACTCTTCCTGGCCGGGGTCTATCCGGTCGGCATGAAGATCATGGCTACCTGGACGCGGGAAGACCGCGGCTGGGGAATCGGGCTGCTCGTCGGGGCGCTGACGCTGGGCTCGGCCGCTCCGCATCTCATCCGGGCCCTGGGCGGCGTCCGCGCCTGGCAGCCCGTGCTGTACTGGAGCGGGGCCTTGGCGGCCGGCGGCGGAATCGTCGCTCGCCTGTTCGTACGCGAGGGACCGTACGGGACCCCGTCCCCGAAGTTCAACTGGAAATACGCCGGGCAGATCTGGAAAGACAAGGCGACAGGCCTGGCCAATCTCGGTTATTTCGGGCATATGTGGGAACTCTACGCCATGTGGACCTGGATGCCCGTCTTTCTGGCGGCAAGCTTCCGGGCCTGGGGTGCGGGAGCCCGCTGGGCGTCGTTGGCGGCCTTCGCCGGGGTCGCCGCCGGAGGTGCGGGCAGCCTGGTCGCCGGAAAGCTCGCGGACAGGCTGGGAAGGTCGGTCGTGACTTCGGCGGCCATGGCCGCGAGCGGGGCCTGCTGCATTGTCGTCGGTCTCGCTTACGGCCGCGCGCCCTGGCTGCCGGCCGCCGTTTGCCTGGTGTGGGGATTCGCCGTCGTGGCCGACTCGGCCCAGTTTTCGGCCGGGGTCAGCGAGCTGTGCCCCGCCGAGCGGACGGGCACGGCCCTCACCCTCCAGACGAGCCTCGGCTTCCTGCTGACGCTCGTGACGATCCGCCTCATCCCGACCCTCGAACGCCTTTTCACCTGGCGGTGGGCCTTCGCCTTCCTGGCTTTCGGCCCGGCCGTCGGCATTTGGTCGATGCTCAGGTTGCGCCGCCTTCCCGCCGCGGCCAAAATGGCCTCCGGCCGCCGCTAATTTGGGGACACAATACTATTTAGTCTCCGCCGGTCCGGGGCGATTTGGATGGGGAGATTCCGGGACACAACCCGGGAGCCGACCGGGACAATCCGAATGCTCCCAGAAGCACAGCCATGATCAGAATTTTGGGTGTCACTCGTCGTCTCCTTGAATGCACTGTCCTGCCCGGGCGGGGGGGGGCCTTCGTTAAGACTTCCAGGACACGGAAATAGTTCCTCACGTTCTCCGCGGTTCCCTCCGAATCCCGGCCGCATCCCGATGGTCTTGTCCCGGCCGCCGTGTGGTCGTATACTCGATTCGAGAGAAGCCCAGGGGAGAAGCCGGTGCTCATCTTCACACTTGCCGCGGATTGAAACGGGGGCCGGGCTTGATCCAGATCCCTTATGCGGCCATCGCCACGGGCATCGCCGTTCTGCTCGGAATATGGGCGTTCGTCGAGGCTGAAAGCGCGGCGGGCAGAGTCGTCATCGCGGTCCTGATGCTTGTGATTTTTGTCCTGTCGGCCGTCTGGCGGAGCGAAGCCGGGCGCGTCGCCGGACTCATCGCCTGGTCCGTTTTCGGCATCGGGTGCTACGTCTTTGTCAAGCTTCGCGGGGTCGCGATCCGCTAGCCCGGGACGGTCGGGCCGCCGGCCAGGCTGCGTGGTGAACCGTTGCCGACGCCGTTCAATCGGCCGGCATTGAGTTGGGGCGGGTTGCCCTGGATTCCCGCACGGTTGTATACTGAGGCCGAGAGACGGCTTCGTCAGGAGGGAAAAATGACCCCGAAAAACATGCCGCGTCGCGATTTCCTGGCCTCGATCATGGCGGGGATTCCCGTCGTCGCCCTCGACTGGACGAGCTTCCCCCGGGGGAGACAGGCCCCCGCCGGGCGCGGGGACAATGACAACGTCTACGACGCGGTCATCATCGGTGCGGGTCTCGGAGGCTTGGGCTGCGGCGCGGCCTTCGCCCGGCAGGGCTTCCGGGCCCTGATTATCGAAAAGCACACCAAGCCCGGGGGCTACGCCACGACCTTCCGGCGGCCGGGCGGTTTCGTGTTCGACGCCTCCCTCCACTCGACCACGGTCGGCGAGCGCGACGGCGTCCGCGACCTCATCCCCGACTTCCCCGAGATCAAGGGCATCGAGTTCGTGCCTCACAAGATCCTCTACCGGGCCATGTACCCCGATTACGACATTCGCGTGCCCGGCCGCGACGTCGACGGCTACGTCCGGCTGCTGGCCGAAAAGTTCCCCGACGAGAAGGAAGGTATCGAAGAACTCGTCGGCGACATGAAGGGGCTGGCCCTGGACATCCGCAAGTTCTCGGCCGCGGGCGGGCGGGTGGACATGACCCGGTTCGCCCAGGACTTCGCCTTTCTGGTCAAGGCCGCCGGCAAACCTTGGGCTGCCATGGTCGACGCCCGGCTCAAGAACCCGAAACTCAAGGCCGTCGTCTCGGCGCTCTGGGGCTACTACGGGCTGCCTCCCTCCCGGGTTTCCAGCTACTATTACGCCCTGCCCACGATCGGCTATCTCCAGGAGGGCGGCTACTATCCCATCGGCAAGTCGCAGAAGATCAGCGACTCCTTCGCCAAGTATATCGAAGATCACGGCGGCCGGGTGATGCTCGGCACGCCCGTGGAGAAGATCCTGGTGAAGGACGGCGCGGCCGTGGGCGTCAGGACGGCCGACGGACGGGAATTCACGGGCCGGGCGGTCGTCTCCAACGCCAACGCCCCGGACACTTTCGGCAAGATGCTGGACGATCACGGGCCGGTCGAATCCGCCCTGGCCCGGATGGCGAAGCTCAGCGTCAGCCTCTCCTCCTTCCAGGTCTTCCTCGGGCTGAAGACGGACCTGGTCGGGAAGCTCGGCCTCGAGGACACCGAAATCTTCTACAACACGGGCTACGACATCGAGAAGGATTACCGGGAGTCGGTCAGCGGCGATTTCGGCAACCCCGGCTTCGGCGCGACTCTCTACGACAACCTCTACAAAGGCTATTCGCCGGAAGGCAAGAACACGGTGACGCTCATGACGCTTCAGGGCTTCGAGCCCTGGCGGGAATTCGAGGCTGATTACTTCGCCGGAAGGAAGGACGCCTACAACGCAAAGAAAAACAAGATGGCCGACATCCTCATCGACCAGGCCGAAAAGGCCCTCCTTCCCGGGCTGCGCGGGGCGATCGAGGTCAGAGACGCGGCCACCCCGCTCACGAACCTCCGCTACACGGCCAACACCCGGGGGGCCATCTACGGGTGGGACCAGACCGTGGATGATTCCGGCCCCAGCCGGTTTCCCCAGCGGACTCCGATCAGGGGTCTTTTCCTGGCCGGCGCCTGGACCGTTCCGGGCGCGGGCTACGGGGCCGTCATTCCGAGCGGACTCCGGGCCTTCGCGGAGGTCATGAAGGACTGGCAGGAATAGGCCTTGCTCCCGGCCGGGCGCCGAAACCCGGCAAGGCCCCGCGCCGACGTCCTCAGTATTGTCTGCACCCTTGACATACTATAGGGGGGTATGGTATAAGAGGGATCGGGAGTCACAATCCATGGAATACGTAACGACTCATGAAAACGAGTTGGCCCGCCTTCGCAAAATCGAAGGCCAGGTCAGGGGCATCCAGAAAATGATCGAGGAGAAGCGGTATTGCATCGACATTCTGACCCAGCTCAATTCCATCGTCGGGGCAATCGAACGGGTCGAGGAAAATGTCCTCGAACGGCACCTGAGGGGGTGCGTCGAACACTCGTTCGCCGAGGGCAGCCGGGAGGACCGGATGGCCAAGGTCGGCGAGATCGTCGACGTCCTCCGCAAGTTCAGGAAGTACTGAGGCCGTCGATGTCCGGCGGGCAGGGCGACGGTCTCGTCCGGGGTTCCGGACGCGATCGCACGATTCCGGCCGAGGGCCGGGGAAGAGCATGGGAACGGGGGGGAACATGAGACGAGTCCTTATCGGGTTACTTCTCGCGTGCGCCGTGACGGTGGCCGGGCCTCGGGCGGCCGCGGCCGCTCAGGAGTCAAACGACGCCGTTCTGGGGCGGCTGGTCAAAGAGGCGTTGGACAACAACCCCGGCCTGGAAGCCGCCGCCAAACGGGCCCTGGCCGCGGAGAAGGCCGTCTCCCCGGCCGGAGTCCTGCCCGACCCCCAGATCACGCTGGGGGCCATGAACCTGCCCGTCAACAGCTTCTCCTTCGAGCAGGAGCCGATGACCGGGAAGCTCGTCTCGCTGATGCAGATGATCCCCTTCCCCGGGAAGCTCGGGCTGGCCGAGGACATGGCCAGGGACGACGCCGCGGCGGCCGGCTTCCAGCGCGAGGAAGTCCGGAACCAAGTCGCGGCCATGGTCAAGAGAGCCTACTTCGACCTCTACGCCGTCGACCGCTCCCGCGAGACGGTCGAACAGAACAAGGCCCTGATGGAGCAGTTCGTCCGGGTGGCCGAGACGAAATACGCCACCGGGTCGGGCCTCCAGCAGGACGTTCTCCGGGCCCAGGTCGAGCTCTCGAAGCTCGAGGACGACCTGGTCATGTGGAGCCAAAAGAGGCTGGCGGCCGCGGCCCGGCTCAACGCGCTCCTGAACCGCCCGGCCGGCTCGCCCTTCGAGATAACCCCGGCCGAACTGTCCCTTCCGGAAGGCCCGCCGCCGGCCACGTCTTCGGAAAGCGTGGAGGCGCGGCGGCCGCTTCTCCTGGCCCTGAAGGAACGCCTCGAAAAGGCCGATTCCGCCGTCAAGCTGGCCGGCCGCGACTACTGGCCCAATTTCACGCTCGGCGCGAGCTACGCCCAGCGCGACAACCTGGCCAACGGCGCCGTCCAGCACGATTTCTTCTCGGCCACGATATCGCTGAACATCCCGCTCCACCGCAAACGCAGGCTCGCGGCCAGGGTCGCGGAAAGGGAACTCGACCGGGCGGCCGTTTCCGCCGATTACCGGAACGCGCTGGCCGGCGTCATGGCCGAAGTGGACACCCTCGGCGCCGAGCTCGACCGGAACCGCAAGAGGGTTGATCTCTTTGAAGGCGGCATCCTCATACAGGCTCGCCAGTCGCTCGAGTCGGCCCAGGCGGGCTACCAGGTCGGCAAGGTCGATTTCCTGACTTTGATCAACAACTGGATGATGGTCCAGAACTACGAACTCCAGTATTTCTCGGCCCTGGCCGATTACAGGAAGGCGCTGGCGGCCTTCGAGTTCGCGACCGGCGCCGGAACCGGCGAATGACTTGAACGGAGGGAGGAGTCGAACATGAAAGCCAAGTCCCTGCTCCCGCTCCTGGCGGGAATCCTGATAGGCGGAGCCGCGGTCTTTTTCCTGATCCCGCACCGGGACGCGGGAAAGGCCGCTGCGGCCGGATCCACGGCGGCGGCCGGGGAGCCGTCGAAGGCCGAGCGCAAGATTCTCTACTGGCGCGCCCCCATGGACCCCACCGAAATCTACAATCACCCGGGCAAGTCCAAGATGGGCATGGACCTCATCCCCGTCTACGAAGGCGAGGAGGCCGGAGGCGCCGGGGCGATCGCCGTGAGTCCGGTCGTCCGGCAGAACATGAACCTGCGCACGGCGCCGATCGAGCGGCGGGACCTCACGGTCACCATCCGTTCTTTCGGCAAGGTGGCCTACGCCCAGGACCGGGAGTTCGCCGTCAACACCAAGATCAGCGGCTGGATCGAGAAGCTCTACGTCAACACCGTCGGGCAAAAGGTCCGGGCGGGCGACCCGCTGCTCGAGATCTACTCTCCCGAACTCGTGTCCACGCAGGAGGAATACCGGCTGGCCCTGAAAAACGCCGAGGCGCTGGCCGCGAGCCCCTTCGAGACCGTCCGCGAAAACGCGGCCAGGCTCGTGGCCGCAGCCCGGGAGCGGCTCAAGTACTGGGACGTCTCCGACGCGGAGATCTCCCGGATCGAGGCGTCGGGGACGCTCCGCAGGACCGTCCTGCTGAAATCGCAGATCAGCGGCATCGTCACCCACAAGTCGATCATCCAGGGCGACAAGGTCGGCCCCGGGATGGACCTCTTCAAGATCGCCGACCTGAACAAGGTCTGGGTGGAGGCCTCGGTGTACGAATCGGAGCTGCCGCTCCTGCGGCTCGGCCAGAAGGCCGCGCTCACTCTTGACTATCAGCCTGACAGGACGTTGGAGGGCGAGATCGGCTTCATCTACCCCTATCTCGACGCCAAGTCCCAGGCCAACAACGTCCGGCTGGTCTTCGCCAACCCCGATTTGGCGCTGAAACCGGACATGTACGCCACGGTCCGCATCCTCGTGCCCTCGGTCGCGAACGCCCTGGCCGTGCCCTCGGAGGCGGTTCTTCGCTCCGGGACGCGCGACCTCGTTTTCGTGACCCGCGGCGAGGGCGAGTTCGAGCCCCGCGAGGTCAAGACCGGCGTCGAATCCAACGACGGCTACATCCAGATCGTCTCCGGGGTTTTCGACGGGGAGCAGGTGGTGGTCTCCGGCCAGTTCCTGCTGGATTCCGAGAGCCGGACCCGGGAGGCCATCGCCAAGATGCGGGCGGCCGCCGAGGGGAAGGCGGCCGGGACGAAGGCGCCCGGGGAAGAGCCCATGGCCGGCATGGGCAAGGAGAAAGGGGCGGCCGAGGCCGCCGGCAAGGAGGAAAAGCCGGTGGCCGGCATGACCATGCCGCCGCCCGAGGGGACCGCGCCGCAAAAGAAGGAGGAAACGGTCAAGCTCCAGGTCGACGCCGCCAAGCTTTACGCCTGCCCCATGCACCCGGACTTCATCACCACCGACCCGAACGCGAACTGCCCTGACTGCGGCATGAAAGTGGTTCCCGTCAAGGACCTCGGGAACAAGGTCAACCTGGACAAGGCCGATTTCTACACCTGCGCCATGCACCCCGAATTCCTGACCACCGATCCCGACGGGCGCTGCCCGGAGTGCGGGATGAAGGTCGAGAAGGTCAAGAAATAATGATCGAAAAAATCATCGAGTGGTCGGTCAACAACCGGTTCCTCGTCCTCGTGTTCATGGCCGCCATCATCCTGGCCGGCCTGCTGGCCGTCGCGACGACTCCCGTGGACGCCATCCCGGACCTGAGCGACGTCCAGGTCATCGTCTACACCGAGTTCATGGGCCAGGGGCCGGGCGTCGTCGAGGATCAGGTCACCTACCCGCTGACCACGGCCATGCTGGCCGTGCCCTACGCCAAGGTCGTCCGGGGCTACTCGTTCTTCGGTTTCTCGCTCGTCTACATCATCTTCGAGGACGGCACCGACCTCTACTGGGCCCGCAGCCGGGTCCTCGAGTACCTGAACTACGCCGCCGGCCGCCTGCCCCAGGGCGTGACGCCCCAGCTCGGACCCGATGCGACGGGCGTCGGCTGGGTCTACGAGTACGTCCTCGACGGCGGCGACAAGTACGACCTCCAACAGCTGCGGTCGATCCAGGACTGGTACCTGCGCTACGAGCTGGCCAGCCTGCCCGGCGTGAGCGAGGTGGCCAGTATCGGCGGATTCGTCAAGCAGTACCAGGTCGACGTGGACCCGCTCAAGCTCCAGGCCTACAACGTCACCCTGCAGAAGGTCCGGCAGGCCATCCAGCGCAGCAACAACGACGTCGGCGGCCGGCTGCTGGAGATGGGCGAGACAGAGTTCATGGTCAGGGGGCTCGGCTACATCAAGTCCCTGGCCGACCTCGAGAAGGTGCCGGTCGGGCTGGGTCCGAACAGCGCCCCGGTCCTCCTCAAGGACATCGCCGACATCCACCTCGGGCCGGAGCTCCGGCGCGGCGTCGCCGACTGGGACGGCCAGGGAGAAACGGTCGGCGGGGTCATCGTCATGCGCACCGGGGCCAATGCCCTCAAGGTGATCGATTCCGTCAAGGCCAAGCTCGACGAACTGAAAAAGGGCCTGCCCGAGGGGGTCACCATCAAGACCGCCTACGACCGGTCCTCCCTGATTCGCCGGGCCATCGCCACCCTGAAGGGAAAGCTGGTCGAGGAAACGGCCGTGGTGGCCCTGATCATCATCATCTTTCTTCTCAACCTGGCCAGTTCGTTCGTGGCCGTGGTAACCCTGCCCCTGGCGGTCCTTCTGGCCTTCGTCGTCATGCGCGTCCAGGGCCTCAACGCCAACATCATGTCCCTAGGCGGCATCGCGATCGCCATCGGGGCCATGGTCGACGCCGTGGTCGTCATGATCGAAAACGCCCACAAGCACATGGAGCGGGAACCCCCCGGCGGCTCGGGCGAGCGCTGGGGCCTCATCGTGAAGTCGGCCAGGGAGGTCGGCCCGGCCCTCTTCTACTCCCTGCTGATCATCACGCTGTCGTTCATCCCGGTGTTCACGCTGCAGCAGCAGGAAGGCCGCCTCTTCAAGCCGCTGGCCTTCACCAAGACCTACTCCATGGCCGCCTCGGCGCTCTTGGCCATCACCGTGGTGCCCGTCCTCATGGGCTATTTCATCCGCGGCCGTATCAGGCCCGAGGACAAGCACCCCGTCAGCCGTGTTCTCATCAGGACCTACCGGCCGGTCATCCGCTTCGTCCTGAAGCACCGCGTGGCCACGATCCTGGTCGCGGTGGCCGTCGTCCTGGTCACCGTCATTCCCCTCTCCAGGATCGGCTCCGAGTTCATGCCGCCGCTCGACGAGGGGGACCTGCTGTACATGCCGACCACCCTGCCCGGGATCTCGATCACCAAGGCCAAGGAGCTGCTCCAGCAGACCGACAAGATCATCGCCAAGTTTCCGGAAGTCAAGTCCGTTTTCGGAAAGGTGGGGCGGGCCGATACCGCCACCGACCCGGCGCCGCTGACCATGATCGAAACCACCATTCAGCTCAAGGACCCGAAGTCCTGGCGGCCGGGGATGACCATCGACAAGCTCGTCGGGGACCTCGACGCCGCCGTCCGCTTCCCGGGGCTGACCAACGCCTGGACCATGCCCATCAAGACCCGGATCGACATGCTCAGCACCGGCATCAAGACGCCGGTCGGCATCAAACTGCTGGGGCCGGACCTCCAGACGCTGAGCGACCTGGGCGAGGAGATCGAAGCGGTCATCCGCCGGGTTCCGGGGACCGCCAGCGTCGTCGCGGAGAGGGCGACGGGCGGAAACTACCTCGACTTCGTCATCGACCGGGAAGCGGCGGCCCGTTACGGGATGACGGTGGGCGACGTCGAGGACGTCATCATGTCCGCCATCGGCGGGATGAACGTCACCCGGACCGTCGAGGGCCTGGAGCGCTACCCGGTGAACGTCCGCTACAGCCGCGAGCTCCGGGACAACCCCGACGCCCTGAGGCGGGTGCTCGTTCCTGCCCCGTCCGGCGCTCAGGTCCCGCTCGGACAGCTGGCCGAGCTTCGGATCCACAAGGGGCCGCCGGTCATCAAGAGCGAGAACGCCCGGCGGACGGCCTGGCTGTACGTCGACATCGAGGGCGCCGACGTCGGGACCTACGTCAAGACGGCGATTCGTGCGGTCGATTCGGCGGTCACGTTCCCCTCCGGGTACAGCATCGTCTGGAGCGGACAGTACGAGTACATGCAGCGGGCCCAACGCAGGCTGACACTGGTGTTGCCGATCACGCTGTTCATCATCTTCCTGCTCCTGTATTTCAACTTCAAGAACGTCACCGAGAGCCTGATCATCATGCTCTCGCTGCCGTTCGCGCTGGTCGGCGGAGTCTGGCTGATGTGGCTGAGCGGGTACAATATGAGCGTCGCGGTCGGCGTCGGCTTCATCGCCCTGGCCGGCGTGGCCGCCGAAACGGGCGTGGTGATGCTGCTCTATATCGACAACGCCTTCCGGGAGCGGGTGCTGCACGGCCGGATGAGCACCCACGCCGACCTCCACGCCGCGGTGGAGTACGGGGCCGTCGAGCGGGTCCGGCCGAAGCTCATGACCGTCACCACCACCATCATCGGGCTGCTGCCGATCATGTGGAGCGTCGGCACCGGCTCGCAGGTCATGAAACGCATCGCGGCGCCCATGGTCGGGGGCCTGGTGACTTCGACGGTGCTGACCCTCGTGGTCATTCCGGCCATCTACGACCTGTGGAAAGGCCGGAGGTTCCGGCGCGGGTCGCCCCACGAAGAGCCCCGGCCCGGCGCGGTCGAGGGCGTCGAGGCGTGACCGGGAGAGGAGCTGAGCCATGAGAGAAATCAAAGCCTACATCCGCAGGGTCAAGCTCGAGGAGGCCGTCCACGCTCTGGAGAAAATCGGGGTGACCGACATGGCCGTCCTGGAGGTCAAGGAGGTCGGAAGCGGGGAGGCCCCGGAAGGTCTGCGCCTGTCGGTGGACATGACCGAGAGCTACGCCAGGGTCGCCAAGCTCGAGATCGTCTGCAGGAAGGAAAGGGCCCCCGAGATCGTCCGGACCCTGAGAGAAGCCGCCTATACGGGGCAACCCGGCGACGGCATCATCTATGTCACCCGGGTCGAAAAAGCGGTCAAGATCAGGACCGGGGACGAGGAGTTCTGACGGACCGGCTCAGGGTGTCCTGGCATTTTTGTCGAGATAGACCAGGATTTCGTCCTGCTCGGTCGCGGTCATCGTCTTCTTGTTCATCACCTTCATGTTGGCCTGCATCTTTTCGACGATGGCCGCCCATTCCGCCGGCGTGTGGCTCTTGGGGTCGGGCAGGGCGTGGCACCGGGTGCAGGACTTTTTGAAGAGCGCGGCGCCCGGCGAACCGGCGGCCGGAATCGAGGCCTCCGGAACGGACTTCATGGCGTTGGTCTTCAGATACTCCAGGATGGCGACCCGGTCGTCCTGCGAAGGGCTCTCGATCCCCATCATCCCCGACATCCTGTCGATCCTGTAGAACATGCGATCGGCGATTCCGGGCCACTCGGCCGCGGAGTGCATGGCGGGGCTGGGCAGGTTATGGCACTGCCAGCAGTAGCGGACCAGGAGTTTGGCGCCCCGGCCGTCGGGGTCGGGGAGGTTCTCCGGCTCGACGCCCGGAGGCACCATGTCGGGCATCATCCGATGCATCATGTTCCTCATCGGCATCATCTGCCCCGCGGCTGCGGTCTCGACTGCCGCCCGGTCCAGGCCAAGGGCCGCGCGGCCCGAAGCCGCCGCGGCCGCGGAGCCTCCGGCCTGGGGCGCATGGACGGCGGCCGCGACAGCGGCGGCGCCGGCCACGGCGATCCCCAGGATCAGCATGAGCGTTTCGTGTTTGGTCATGGTCTTCCTCCTCCCTCGTCGTGATGCCGAGCCCCGGCCCGGCGACAGGAATACGCAGAGGTCATCGCCGCTCTTTCGAATGAGAACCAAGATTCGTGCCATCCGGCGATGAGGGACGCCGCGCCGCCTGACTCCCCAAAGTCGATCGCAGGCCCGCCTGACGGCGGACAGTCCGCCGGGCCGGCGTGTCCTGGATGGGCCCTAAGCCTGCCGCCTGACCGCTCCGCGAAAGGTCAGGAGGGGTCTTCCGGCAGGCTTGAAATTCCGCATCGAAGACGGGAAGGAATCCTGCCCCGCAGGATGGGACGAAAGGCCTCCGCCCCGGGCCGCCGCCGGCTCTACGGCTTTCTGGCGACCATCGCGGCCGAGGCCTGGGCCGTCGGCATGACGATCATCTCGCTGATGTTGACGTGCGGGGGCCGGGTGGCGCACCAGACCGCGGCGTCGGCGATATCGTCCGGCGAGAGAGGTCTCAAACCCTGGTAAACCTTGTCGGCGCGGCCCGCGTCGCCGTGGAAACGGACGACGCTGAATTCGGTCTCGACCAGACCGGGGGCGACGTCGCTGACCCGGATGGGCGTCCCGAGAAGGTCCATCCGCAGGGCCCGGGACAGGGCCCGGACGGCAAACTTGGTGGCGCAATAGACGTTTCCGCCCGGATACACCTCGAACCCGGCGATCGAACCGATGTTGATCACGTGGCCGCTCGATCTCCGGACCATCCCGGGGAGAACGGCCCGGCTGACGTAAAGGAGACCCTTGATGTTGGTGTCGATCATCTCCTCCCAGTCGTCGACGAGGCCTTCCTGAAGCTTGTCCAGACCGCGGCTCAGCCCGGCGTTGTTGACGAGCACTTCGACGGTTCGCCAGGCCTCGGGCAGGCCCTCGACGGTCCGGGCCACGGCCTCCCGGTTCCGGACGTCCAGCGGGAAGGCGTGAACGGGAACGTGGAAATCCCTGTCCAGCTCGGCCGCCAGGGCCTCCAGCCGGTCCGCCCGGCGGGCGCACATCAGGATTCTCGCCCCCAGGCCGGCGAAACCCCTGACGCACGAGCGGCCGATGCCGGAACTCGCCCCGGTGACGAAAACAATCTTGTCTTTCAAAGCTTTCATGGGCGTCCTCCTCGGTTTCTCCGGCCTGGCCGCCTCGACGGGTCCGCGACGGGGATTGCGCCGGTCGAAGTCCAGGATATGGGGAGGCGGGGGCCAAGTCAAGCATTGGGTCCGCGCCGGTCGCGGAGAAGGGCGGAAAGGCGGATGGAGCCGGAGGCGAAGGAGCCCGGCTTTCCGCCGCGGGCCGAGAAGCCCCCCGGACACGAGAAATGCGGCCTTCCTCCGACCCTGCCCCGGCCCGGCAACTCGCCGGGTTGCCTCGGGGAGCGGTCGAAGCGTGAACAAGGGGATCAGAGATGCTCGATCAGGATCCGGACGCCGATCCCCACAAGGATCAGCCCGCCGAGGAGCTCGGCCCGCCGGCCGACGGCCCGCCCGACGACCGGCCCGAGCTTGGCCCCGGCCACGGTGACCAGGAAACAAACGACGCCGATGACGCCGGCGGGAAAGAGGATCGCCGTCCGGATGACACCCAGGCTCAAACCGACGGCCAGGGCGTCGATGCTGGTGGCCACCGAGAGCACGAGCAGCCTCGCTCCCCGCGTCTGATCCGGCAGGGCCGCCTTCTTTTCCGCGCTGGGTCCGTAGGACTCGTAGATCATTCGCCCGCCGATGAAGACCAGCAGCCCGAAAGCCACCCAGTGGTCGAAATGCTCGATCAGCCGGACGATGTTCGCCCCGGCGGCCCAGCCCAGGATCGGCATGCCGAACTGGAAGGCGCCGAAATACGACGCCATGCGCAAGGCCTGCCGGTTGGTCAGGCCCTTGAGCCCGATGGCCAGCCCGAGCGAAACCGCGAAGCAGTCCATGGCCAGCGCCACCGCGACTCCCAAAATAATAACCAGGCTCATTCACGACTCCGGCGACCGCCCATTATACCAGAGTCGCCCCGGGACGGGATCCCTCGACCTTCGAAGGCGAAGCGAGGGGTGGCCGGGGCCAGTCCCCGCGCGCCCGCAGCCTGGCGGCGGGCTTGGTGCCCATGACGGACGATTAGCGAGGCTTCGAACGAAGGTGTGGACCGATCTGAAGTCCGAAGGCCGAACGCGAGGACGCGCGGGGACTGGCCCCGGCCCCCCCTCGCCTTGACGGGCGGAGAAGTCGAGGCCGCGTGATATAATAGTTATTTAGGCTGGCGCCATGTCCTCCACAGAGAAAATCGTCCTCCGCGGCCTCAAGGTCCACAACCTCAAGAACCTCGACCTCGATGTCCCCCTGGACAACATGATCGTGGTCACGGGCGTCAGCGGTTCGGGCAAGTCCTCCCTCGCCTTCGACACCCTGTACGCCGAGGGCCAGCGCCGCTACATCGAGTCTCTCTCCTCCTATGCCCGCCAGTTCCTGGAGAGAATGGACAAGCCCGACGCCGAGCTTATCGAAGGCATCCCCCCCGCCATCGCCATCCAGCAGAAGGCGGCCACCAAGAATCCCCGTTCGACCGTGGCCACAGTGACCGAAATCTTCGACTTCATGCGTGTCCTCTATGCCCGCATTGGGACGGTCCACTGCCTGGAGTGCGGGCACCCCGTCCGCAGGGACACGATCGACGGCATCATCGGCGACCTGGAGCGCCTGCCCGAGGGCACCCGGGCCCTGATCACCTTCTCCTGGCCGCGCGAGAGGGGAACGGCCGTCCTCAAGAAGGACGGCTTCGCGCGGATCGTGACCGACGGCGGGGTCGTCGAGCTCGACAGCCTCGATCATCCGAAGCCGGCCCCGGACCTCGAGGTGCTGGTCGACCGCATCACCCTTCGGGCCGACGAGCGCGAGCGCTTGGCCGACTCTCTCGAAATGGCCATGAAGAGGGGCAACGGCCGGGCGGTCGTGCGGGTGGAGGGCGGTCCCGCCCTGGCTTTTTCCGACAAGCTCGAATGCAAGGCCTGCAACTTGGCCTATGAGGACCCCTTCCCGAACCTGTTCTCCTTCAACAGCCCGCAGGGGGCCTGCCCGGAGTGCCACGGGTTCGGGGACCTGGCCGTCATCGACGAGGATAAGGTCGTCCCGGACCGCGGGAAAAGCCTCGAGCAGGGCGCGGTCGAGCCCTGGACCAAGCCGCTGTCGCGCGGCATGCAGCGCGATCTCCTGGCCGAGGCCCGGCGCCGCAAGATTCCGACCAACGTCCCGTTCCGCGACCTCCCGCCCGACCAGCGGCGTTTCGTCCTGGACGGCGGCGACGGGTACCCGGGGGTCAAAGGGTTCTTCGACTGGCTCCAGTCCAAGAAATACAAGGTCCAGGTCCGCGTCCTTCTCAGCCGCTACCGGAAGTACGTGCCGTGTCCCGGGTGCGGCAAGACGCGCCTCAACCGGTTGGCCCTGTCCGTCAGGGTCAAGGGCCTCAACATCGGGGAATGCCTGCGGATGACCGTCCTCGAGGCGTTCGAGTTCTTCGGGTCGATCGACCTCGAACCGTTCGAGCGTCACGTGGCGGAAAAGCTCCTCGCCGAAATCCAGAACCGCCTCCGGTTCCTGATCGAAGTGGGGCTGGACTACATCACCCTCGACCGGATGACCTTCACCCTGAGCGGGGGCGAAGCCCAGCGGATCAACCTGGCCGCCGCGCTCGGTTCGTCGCTGGTCGGGACGCTGTTCGTCCTCGACGAGCCCTCGGTCGGGCTCCACCCCAGGGACAACCACCGCCTTGTCCAGATCCTCCGGTCGCTCAAGGAGATCGGCAATACGGTCGTGGTGGTCGAGCACGACCCCGAGATCATCAAGTCGGCCGACTACGTCATCGACATGGGGCCGCGGGCCGGCGAGGCCGGAGGCGAGGTGGTTTTCGACGGCCCCTGGGCGGCTTTCCTCAAGAGCCGCAAGTCCCTGACCGCGCGCTACTTGCGCGGCGACAAGGAGGTTCCGGTCCCGGCCACGCGCCGCCCGGTCCGGTCCTACCTCGAGATCAAGGACGCCCACAAGCACAACCTCAAGAATATCGACGTCCGGATACCGCTCGACGCCTTCACCTGCGTCACGGGGGTCTCTGGTTCCGGGAAGAGCACCCTCCTCTACGACGTGCTCTACCTGGGGTTTGCGGGCCAGAACGCCGACGGCTTCCGCGAGATCAAGGGACGCGACAAGGTCAACAAGGTCATCATGGTCGACCAGTCGCCCCTGAGCACGTCGCCTCGCTCCATCCCGGCAACCTACACCAAGGCCATGGACGGCATCCGCGACCTCTTCAGCCGGACCCGGGAGGCCAGGCTCATGGGCTTCCGACCCGGGTACTTTTCCTTCAACACGGCTGGCGGCCGGTGCGAGGACTGCAAAGGGGCCGGCTTCCAGGTCGTCGAGATGCAGTTCCTGTCGGACGTCAGCCTGACCTGCGACGCCTGCAAGGGCAAGCGGTTCAGGAGCGAGATCCTGGAGGTCCGCTACAACGGCAAGACCATCGACGACGTCCTCAATATGAGCGTTACCGAGGCCTGCCTGTTCTTCGCCGACCGGCCTGAAATCACCAAGAAGCTCTACCCGCTGATCGAGGTCGGGCTGGGGTACCTCAAGCTGGGCCAGCCGACCACCACGCTGTCCGGGGGAGAACTCCAGAGGATAAAGCTCGCTTATCACCTCGTCCACGAGAAGGGCAAGAAGATCCTTTACCTCTTCGACGAGCCCACGATCGGCTTGCACCCCAACGATGTGGCCGTCCTGCTGCGCTGCTTCCAGAAACTCGTCAACGAGGGGCACTCGGTCGTCGTCATCGAGCACAACCTGGACGTTATCAAAGGGGCCGATTACGTCATCGACCTCGGCCCGGAGGGGGGAGAGGGCGGGGGCTCGGTCGTGGCGCGGGGGACGCCGGAGCGCGTGGCCGCCTCCAGGAAGTCCATCACGGCCAGGTTCCTCAAGGGCGCCCTGAAGGATCACTCGACGGCCGAATGAGTCCGGAGCGGGCTCGTTCGCGACGATTCCAGTCCCTATTTTGCTGATTTCGTCGGCGGACTCCCCCGCAAATTACTGTTCTATTCTTGGACACTATTACTGATATTCTATAATGTATATTATTTACAACTACATATCGATACTTAATGGATATTATATGTATATTTTATGGACACTCTGCACATAAGCCAAACATTGCTATAATCACGTTTATTTATTTATTTTCTGCCGTTTGCAAGTGTTCATTGGTCCTGGCACCGATTTTGCCACTGTGTATGGCGCATTGCCAAGGTAAGGAGCTAAGGACCATGACTAAGAGAATCTTTGCAACGTTTACGGCACTGGCCGCGCTCTGCGGCTTCGTCTGCGCCTCGACACCCGCCAGCGAAACTATCATGCCCACGGCCATCACCCCGGCCGCGGTCATCTATCTGGCCGAGGTGTCCAGCCCGGTCTTCCTGATCGCCGAGCCGCCGGCCGCCGTTGCCGCGCCGAGCCCGGCCATCCAGACCGCCGTCCCGGCCTTCCGGAACCCCGGCGGCTTCAGCAAGGGCTTCTTCGAAGCCAATCTCATCGCCATGGTCGGGCTCAATGTGGCCGACTACATCTCGACGCGCCAGGCGCTCAAGTACCCGGGCCTCGAAGAGGCCAACCCCCTCATGAAGCCCTTCGTCAAGAATCCCGCCGTCTTCGCGGCCTTCAAGGTCGGCACGACCGCTCTCACGTATTGGAGCTTCAGGACCTTGTTCAAGCGCAACAGGACCGTAGCCTGGGTGCTGACAACCGCCACCAACGCGCTGCTCTCGGTCGTGGTCGCCAACAACCTGAACCACATCCGCCAAGCCCGCGCCTACTGAATCCGGGATCCTGTCTTGAACGTCTATCTCCAGCGCTACCTGGGGCTCGACGAGCGGCGCCAATACGGCCAGCCGGCCGGGCTGCCCAGCCTCAGGACGCTCGAAAGGGATTACATCCGCTTCCTGCTGGAGGTCACGGGACAGAACAGGACCGAGGTCGCGAGAATCCTCGGCATTTCACGTTCGAGCCTCTACCACAAACTGAGACAATACCGGCAACCTCACGCCTGACCGGGGCGGTTTGCCTCCCCGTCCCGGTCGGCGGGGGTGCCGGTCTTCCCCCTTCGGCCGCCTATGGCGCCGTGCCGCCCGGCCCGCCGCCGGAACCGGGGGCGGGCGGAGCCCGCCTCGGCCCCCGCCTCCGTCCCAATGTCCCCAGCATGAAGCCGAGGACGAGGCCGGCCAGGGCGACGGCGGGCACGAGGACTCCCTGAGAAAGGCTGACCGTCCAGAAATAGACACGGTAAGTGACCACCTCCTGGTTCTGCAGCAGGAGCACGACGAGCAGAACGAGAAGAACCAGAACGATGATGATTTTGGCCTTCATCACATCCTCCCTAAGACGACGAATTCCCCCGCCGCCGAGGGCTTTCTGTTCAGGGCGCGAGCGCGCCCGGCGTGGATCACGACGCCCTCTCCTCGCCGGAGCCGGCCGGAACCGCGGAACCCGCTTCGGGCCCCCGAGCCCGAGCCACGGCGCCGGCCCGGGCCCGACCGGCGGAAGCGGTCCGAGGCCGGCTATTCGGCGGCCGGCTTCTCCTGGGCTGCAGGCTCCGCCCCTTCGAGCCCTACCTTCGTCCGGATCTCGGCTTCGAGGCGGGCGGCCAGCTCCCGGTTCTCCTTGAGCAGCCTTTTGACGTTGTCCCGGCCTTGGCCGAGGCGCTCGTTCTTGTAGGAATACCAGGTCCCGGCCTTGTCCAGGAGCCCGTTCTCATAGCCGACGTCGACCAGGTCCCCCTCTCTGGATATGCCTTCTCCGAACACGATGTCGAACTGGGCGTCCCGGAAGGGCGGGGCCATCTTGTTCTTCACGATCTTGACCTTGACCCGGCTGCCGACGACGCTGTCGCCCTCCTTGATGACCGACAGCCGCCGCACATCGATTCGCATCGAGGCGTAGAACTTGAGGGCCCGGCCGCCGGTGGTCGTTTCGGGGTTCCCGATGAACATGCCGATCTTCTCCCGGATCTGGTTGATGAAGATGAAGCAGGTCCTCGATCGGGCGACGATGGCCGTGAGCTTCCGCAGGGCCTGGGACATCAGCCGGGCCTGCAGCCCCATGTGGGAGTCGCCCATCTCCCCCTCCAGCTCGGCCTTGGGAACCAGGGCCGCGACCGAGTCCACCACCACGACGTCCACCGCGCCGCTGCGGACCAGGACCTCGGCGATTTCCAGGGCCTGCTCGCCGTAGTCCGGCTGGGAGATCAGCAGGTTGTCGATATCGATCCCGATGCTGGCCGCGTATTTGGGGTCGAGGGCGTGCTCGGCGTCGATGAAAGCGGCCTGGCCGCCCCGCTTCTGGGCTTCCGCGATGACGTGCAGGGCCAGGGTCGTCTTGCCGGTCGCCTCGGGTCCGTAGATCTCCACGACGCGGCCCCGGGGAAAGCCGCCGATGCCCAGGGCCAGGTCGAACGAGATCGAGCCGGTCGGGATGGCCGAGACCGGGACGGCCGCCCCCTTCTGGCCGAGCTTCATGACGCTGCCCTTGCCGAACTGCTTCTCGATCTGGGACACGGCCGCCTCTATGGCCTTGCTCCTCGAGCTCAACCTCTGTTCCGCATCTTCGTCTTTCATGGGGACTCCCTGGTCGGTCGGATTCTTCTTTGCCATGCGCTCATCCTCCTCTCAGTCTCCTTGATGATCTCCACCGGCCGCCCCGCCGTTCCGAGTTTACCCTTAACCGCGTCCGGTTTCAATCCCTTTTTGGGCCCTCGCCCGCCCGTTTATCCGCTATCTCTGCAGGCCGTGAAACAGCAGGTCATAATCGTCGATCAGCCCCTCATCGGCGAAGCTGAAGTAGCGGTTGTCGCCGATGATGATGTGGTCCAGGACCCTGATCTGGATGACCCGGGCCGCGAACACCAGGTCTCGGGTGATCTCCTTGTCGCTCAAGGACGGCTCGGGGTCTCCCGACGGGTGGTTGTGGGCGAAGATCAGGGCCGAAGCCTCGTACCGCAGGGCATCCTTGATCACCTCCCGGGGATAGACGGCGCTCGAGTCGACCGTTCCTTCGAAGAGCGTCTTTTCCTCGATGACCTGGTTCTTCGTGTCCAGGAAGATGACCTTGAACTTCTCCCGCCCGAGGTCGCGCAGGGCGTGGTACAGGTAGTCGAAGACCTCCTTGGACGAATGGCACACGGGCCGGCTCATCATGCGGTCTTTGAGATAGCGTCTGGCCACTTCGTGGATGAGCTTGATCCCGAACAGGTTCCTCGGCCCGATCCCCCGGATGCGCTGGAGCTCTCCGGCGGGAGCCTCCAAAACGCCCTGGAAGGTCTTGAACTCCCTCAGGGCCTCCCTGGCCGGACCCTTGCAGTCCCGGCGGGGCGTTCCCACGGTGAGGAGAAGCTCGATGATCTCGTAATCCAGGAAGCCGGACAGCCCGCCCTGAAGGAACTTCCGCCTCAGCCTGTCCCTGTGGCCGGACGGGCCCTCGGACTCTTCGCCGCAATCCCGGACTGCCGTGCTCGTGGCCATCTTTTCAAGAGACGCTCGACAGGGCCTTTTTTTCGCACGGCGGCCGGAACCCGGCCGAAAATGTCCCGCCGCCCAGGATGTCACTCGGCGTAGAGCGAGTCGATCACCGGGGCGTATTTTTTCTCCACGAAGTTCCGCTTGACCTTGAGAGTGGGCGTGACTTCGCCCGCCTCGAGTTCGAAGTCGCGGTCGAGCAGGGCGATCCTCTTGACGCGTTCGTAGGACGCGAGGTCCGGCGTGGAGCGGTTGACTTCGGCCAGCATGAAGTCCCGGACGGCCTCGAGCCGGCAGAGCTCCTGCCTGTCGGCGAAGGCGATTCCCCGGGACCGGGCGTAGCTTTCGAGCTTCTCGAATTCGGGCACGATCAGGGCCGAGATGAACTTGCGGCCGGCCCCGACCACGACCGCGCTCTGGATATAGGGGTTGGTTCTGAGGAGATTCTCGATCGGCTGAGGGGCCACGTTTTTCCCCCCGGCCGTGACGATGAGGTCCTTCTTGCGGTCGGTGATGACCAGGAACCCGTCCGGGTCGAAGTGCCCGATGTCCCCCGTATGAAACCAGCCTCCCTCCATGGCTTCCCCGGTCTCCGCCTCCAGCTTGTAATAGCCGCGCATCACGTTCGGCCCCCTGGCCAGGATCTCCCCGTCGGGGGCGACGCGGATCTCCACGCCGGGGACGGGAGCCCCCACCGTTCCGAAGCGCAGGCGATCGAAGGTGTTGCAGGTCAGGACCGGGGAAGTTTCGGTCAGCCCGTAGCCCTCGAGAATCGTGATCCCCAGGGCGTAGAAGAACTCGGCCACGTCCCGGGACAACGGCGCTCCTCCGGAGACGAAGAATTTAACCCGGCCGCCGGTCTTTTCGACGATCTTGCTGAACACCAGCTTCTCGGCGAGGCGCCGCCGCAGGGACAGCCCCCGAGGCACGGGCTCCTGGCGGATTTTCCTGGCGCCGTAGGCCTTGCCGACGCCGAGGGCCCAGAAAAAAATGCGCCTCTTGAGCGGCGGCTGGGACAGGACGTTATCCATCACCTTGGCGTAGATCTTGTCGAAGAGCCGGGGGACGCTGATCATGATCGTCGGCCTGACCTCGACCAGGTTCTCGGCCACGGTGTCCACGCTCTCGGCGTAGGCGATCGAGGCGCCTTTGTAGAGAAAGGAAAAGGTGGTCATGCGCTCGAGCACGTGGGAGAGCGGCAGGAAGGACAGGATCGTGTCCGTGTGCACGAAATCCGTGACCGCGTCGAGGGCCTTGCTGTTGCTCACGAAGTTGCCGTGGGTCAGCATGACGCCCTTCGGAACGCCGGTCGTGCCCGAGGTGTAGATGATGGACGCCAGGTCCTCCGGCTTGACGCTCATGGCCATGGCCTCGAAGGCGGCCGGGTCCGCCGCCTCGGCGGACTGTCCCCGCGAGGCGATCTCGGCGAGGGTCACCACGCCGGCCGGGGCCTCCTCCTCGATCATCACGAAATGCCTCACCTTGGGGAGCGCGGACCGCACCGCCTCGATCTTGGCCCACAGGCCGGGTCCGGAACATACCACGATTTCGGCGTCGCAGTCGTTGATGATGTACCCGACCTGGTCGGGCATGAGCGACGTGTAGATGGGCACCGTGGCCCCGCCGGCGCACAGGACGGCGAAATCGGTCATGACCCACTCCGGCCGGTTCTCGGAAAGGATGACCACCTTGTCTCCGGGCCGGAGGCCGATCGCGCGCAGTCCGAGCGACAGGCGGCGGACCCGACCCTCGAACTCCGCGGTCGAGACGGGTTCATAACGTCCCCCCCGCTTGGCCGACAGCAGGTCGTCCTTGACGTAGGTTCGGCAGGTGTTGAGAAAGACCTGGCTCAGGGTTTCGACCATAAGGCGCCCTCCTCTCCGGCTCTCGGCCGGCTTATTTTTATCCTTATTCAGGAGCGACTGTCAATATCCGGGGCGGGGCGCGGAATCTCCGGAGTGCCCGGCCTCGTGCTCGAGAAGCCAGGCCTTTCGCCACAGGCCCCCGCCGTAGCCGGTCAGCCGCCCGGCGCACCCGACGACCCGGTGGCAGGGCACGATGATGCTGACCGGATTCCTATGATTGGCTCCGCCGACGGCCCGGCTCGCCGCGGGGTTTCCGAGGGCCGCGGCGATATTCCCGTAGGTGCGGGTTTGCCCGTACGGGATCCCGGCCAGCGCCTTCCAGACCAGCCGTTGGAACCCGCTTCCCTCCAATTCTAGGCGGAGCGAGAACTCCCTTCTGCCGCCCCGGAAATACTCGTCGAGCTGCCGGGCGCAATCCGCCAGGTGAGACGGCGCTCCCCGGCGGATCTCGGCGCGCCCCCACTCTCGCCGGGCCGACGGAGCCTCCGCCGCCCCGACGAAGTCCACCCTGAGAATGCTCCGCCCGTTCCCGAGAATTCTCAGCCGGCCGATCGGCGATTCGTACCACGCCTCGTGCATTTCGATCATACCCTCTCCTTCTCACGCCTTCCCGCCTCACACCATAACCCAACTGGCCGGTTCCATTCAACCATGAGAAGATGAGACTGCCGCGTCGCCCCCTCAAAGGAGGGCCTCCTCGCATGACGAGGGGACGCCCTGCACTCGCGAACTCGAGGACCCGCAGGGACGCCCCGGACAAGGCCCCTCGACATCACATGAAAGAGCTTCGGGGCGTGAAAAACCCCCGCCCGGGGTGAGCGCCATCCCCGAGGCCCTCGATTGACGCTCCGGGCGTCATGTGATAAAAGCGGAGGGAAAAGAGGACCCATGCGCGGCAACATTCCGACGCTTCTCGTCAGCGGCAAGACCCTCTCCGAGGCCTGGGAGAAGGCCGTCCTCGCCTGCTGGCATCATGGGGCGCCCGTCAAGACCGAATACGACAAGCCGGGCGACCCGCCGAGCAAGGACTGCACCATGGTCTGGACGGTCGAGGACCCTTTCGCCGAACCCCGCATCCACAGGGCCTTCCCCGGAGGGTTGGAGGACCTCGAGGTCTACCGGCAGGAGGTCGTCGAGGGCGTCCACGACCACTGGATCTGCCCCGAGGAAGGCAAGTGGACCTACACCTACCATAAGCGGCTTTTCGCCTATGAGATCGAGGGGGAGGCGATCGACCAGATCGCCTACATCGTCGACAAGCTCAGCCGGGCCGGGCACTCCCGAAGGGCCCAGGCCGTCACCTGGAACGCCAGGCTCGACCCGCCGACCTACGACCCGCCGTGCCTGCAGCGCGTCTGGTGCCGTGTCCTCGACGATGAGGAGGGGAACCCCGTGCTGAACATGAATTGCCACTGGCGCTCCCGCGACGCCTACAAGGCCGCCTATATGAACGTTTTCGCCCTGACCGACCTCGAGCGGGCCGTCGCCGCCCGCATCTCGGAAAAGACGGGCCGGACCGTCAGGCCCGGCCGCTACGTCGACCTCGTGGACAGCTTCCACATCTATGGTTCCTACTTCGGCGAATTCCAGGGCTTTCTGAAAATGGTCGAGAAGCGGTCTTTCGAGGACAGGACCTGGCCCAGCTCCTACGCCGAGCCGATGTTCGAGGAGGCCAGGGAACGCCTGGGTAAAGAAAAGACGGGAGCGGACTAAAGAGCGCCGCCCATGGCAGCCTCCCTCGCCGTCGCGGCCCTCGCCGCCGCGGTCCTGACCATCCGGTTCGACCTGACCCGGCGCCGCCCGGCCGTGTATGTCTTCAGAATGCTCACCATGGGCCTGATCATGGCCGCCGCGGCCGCCCGCCCGGCGCCTGTTCCCGCATCCTATAAGACGTTCATCCTGGCCGGGCTGGCCGCGTCCCTGGCCGGAGACGTGTTCATGATGCTCCCCAAAAAGAAATTCGCCGCCGGGCTGGCCTGCTTCCTCGCGGCCAACGGTTTTTACATCCTGGCCTTCCGTCCCGCGCCGGGCCACCCGGCCGCGGCCGCCCTGCTCCTGCCTTTTCTCCTCCTGGCCGTGCTCCTGTTCCGGACTCTGGCCCCGGGGCTCGGGGTCCTGAAGGTGCCAGTCCTCGCCTACGTCGGGACCGTCAGCGCCATGGCCTGGCTGGCGGCCAATCGCTATGTCGAAACGGGCGGCCTGCGGCCCCTGTTCGCAATGGCCGGGGCCGCGCTTTTTCTCGCCTCCGACGCCGTGCTCGCCTACAACCGGTTCGCCAGGCCTTTCGCCGCCGCCCAGGCCGTGATCCTCGGCCTGTATTTCCCGGCCCAGGTCCTGATCGCCCTGTCGGTCTGAGCCGGCCGCCCGGCTCGCAACTTGTTGTTTGGACCGCGGATTTCGTTTATGATTCACCTGAAAACCGGGGAGCGCCGGCCAGCCGGGGTCCCCGCCAATTCCCGCCGAGGGGGCCGCAATGGCAGAAACCGGAAACCACAGGACCCGGGACCTGGTCGTGGCCGGGTCCGTGCTATTGACGATGATCTTCGGCGGCCTGGATTATCTCGCCCATCCGGGCCTTTCGTTCCTGCTGTTTTACCTGTTTCCGCTCGTCCTGGCCTCATGGTTCGGGGGCTTCGGCGCAGGCCTCCTGGTCACGGCTCTATCGGTCGCGGCCTGGTTCGGAAACGACTGGCTGGTCTCCAGCTCGCGTCCGGAGCTCTGGGATTTTGTCTGGTATCTTCTGACCAAGGTCATCCTGTTCGTCTTCGTCGCCTGGGTCCTCGCCTCCCTGAGGAAGAGCGGCCGGACCCTCCGGGCCGCCCGGCTCACCGACACCCTGACCGGCCTCGGAACCAGGCCGCGCTTCTTCGCAAATGCCGAGACGGAAATCAGCCGGGCCCGGCGCTACAAACATCCGTTTTCGATCGTCCTCATGGACGTGGACGGCCTCGCCGACATCAACAGGTCTTCCGGGCATGCAGCCGGCGACCGGGTCCTGGCCGGGCTGGGCCGACTCCTCGCTGCGAATATCCGCAAGTCGGATTTTGCGGCCCGGGTGGGAGAGGACGAGTTTGCCGTCTGGCTTCCCGAAACGCGGTTCGAGCCGGCGGCGGCCTGGGTGGCCCGTCTGGGGGACCGGGTCCCGGAGCTGGTTCCGGCGGCCGGCATTCCGCTGACCCTGACCTTGGCCGCGCTGACGTTCCGACTGCTTCCGGCGTCGGCCGACGAAGTCCTCCGGGCGGCGGAAGAAGCTCTCGCCTCGGCCAAGAGCGAAGGACGCGGCCTGGTCACGCACCGTGTCTGGGGGGCCGGTGAAGGCCCTCCCGCCCCCCGGTCCGGCCCTTGACGCGGCCCCGGCTGCCAGGAAATCTAACGGATGAACACCAGCCAGACCACGAGCAGGAGCGCGATTCCGATTCTGTACCAGGCAAAGACGTCGAGCGAATGACGGCCGACGAACCCGAGGAAAAACCGGAGGGCCCAGATCCCGGTAATCGCGGCCGCGAAAAAGCCGAGCGCCAGGATCGACCAATCCGCCGCCGCCCAGTCGACCGACAGGGCCTCCTTGACCACGGCGCCCAGGAACACCGGAATCGAGACCAGGAACGAGAACCGGGCCGCGGCGCCTCGCTCGAGCCTCCGGCTCATGCCGGCGACGATGGTGATCCCGGAGCGGGACATGCCCGGAATAAACGACAGGATCTGGGCCAGCCCCACGGCCGCGGCGTCGGCGGCGGTCAGGCCCGTCATGGCCTTGACGGGCGCCGTGAACCGTTCGACGAGAAGAAACAGGCACGCTCCGGCCGCAAGAGCGGCGGCGACCACCCAGGGACTGCGCAGGGTGTTTTCTATGAAGTCTCCGAAGGCCGCGCCGACCACGACCATCGGCACCACGGCCAGGCCCACGAGCCAGGACAGCCGCTGGTCGAGGTCGTTGCGGACGTCCCACCGGCGGAGGCTGGCCAGGAATCCGCGACCGAGGCGCGCGATGTCTTTCCGGAAGAAGACGATCAGCGCCACGAGCGTGCCCATGTGCAGGACCACGTCGTAGAGGACGTTGTCGAAGACGTCGAACTTCAGGATGTCATGGAGGACGACGAGATGCCCCGAGCTCGAAACCGGCAGGAACTCCGTCAGCCCCTGGACTATTCCGGTCAAGAGCGAAAAGAGGTAATTCACGTCAGGTCCGCCGCCGACTCGCCAGGTCCGGGATAGTACATTATCCGGGCCCGATTGGCAAGCCGCCCGGGGTCAGCTCCGTTCGGCCACCCGGCCCTCGATATCGACGACGACGGTCCGAACCTCGAGGGGGCTGCCCGCGGCCTCGACGGCCTCGCGGACGATGCCCAGCAGGCCCGAGCAGCACGGCACCGTCATCACGGCCACGGTGAGGGAGCGGAGGCCGTTCCGGCGGACGATCTCGGCCAGCTTTCGAACGTAGCCTTCGGTATCGTCCAGCTTGGGGCAGGCGATGACGAGTTTTCGGCCTTTGAGAAGGTCCCCGTGAAAGCCGCCCAGGGCGAACGCGGTGCAATCGGCGGCGACCAGGAGGTCGCTTCCCTCGAAGTAGGGCGCCAGGGGCGAAACGAGTCGCAGCTGGATGGGCCACTGGCTGAGTTGGGAGGGCGCCGATGACACGGCGGCCTCGACGGCCTCGGAGGGAACGATGATCTCCCTGGCCCGGCTCCCCGGGCAGCCCAGCGGTGCGTCGCGGCGGCCCGCCGGCCGCGCGCCGTGAACCCTGGCCGCGGCCTCGTCCCCCCGGGTCTTCAAAACGTGCCGGTAGGTTTCTCCGGAGTCATAGGCGTCGCCCTCGCGCTCCTCGATTCTCAGCGCTCCGGTCGGGCAGACGTCCAGGCAGGCGCCCATTCCGTCGCAATAGATCTCGCGGACCAGGACCGCCTTGCCCTCGGCGTCGAGTTCGAGGGCCCCCTCGGCGCAGGCCGTCGTGCACAGCCCGCAGCCGTTGCACAGGCCGCGCTCTATGGTGATGATCGGACGATTGGACACGGCGCGTCTCCTGTCGGTTTCAAATGTCTCTCCATTATACCCGGGCCGAGAAATCTCCGGCAAACCGGGCTACCGGCCGAAGCGGGGGTTGACGATGTTGGTGTAGATCGAGCCGAAGGTGTAGCTGACGCCCACCGACAGGCCGTAGCTGTAGTTGGTGGGCAGCGCCTTGCCGCCCAGCAAGGCGTCCTCCAGGCTGACCTCGCTCTTTCGGAGCGAAATCTGGTCGTGGATGCTGGAATAGCGGCCGCTGAAGTTCAGGGCCATGCCCCGGAAGACGTGGAGCGAAACCCCGCCCCAGAATTCCAGCCGGTTCTTGCTGAAATCGGTGAGGTGGTTGGAGCCCTGGAGCGAAGAGCTGACGTTGCCCCAGGGCTCCTTGATCTCCAGCGTCAGGGAGAGAGTCTGTCCGAGCACGCTCTCCCTGGTCTTGAGATAGACCGTCTCCTCGATATACCTGTTGAAGCTGTAGCCGATGCGGTAGAGGAGCCGCAGCTGCTTGCGCGTCGATTCCTCGTACGGAAAAACGTTGTACTCGATGGCCGGGGCGGGGTTCACGGTCAGGGCGACGTTATTGTAGCTCGAGGCATAGACGGAGAGCCAGGACCCCGCCGACCAGTGGTCGTTCAGGCTGACGACATAGAGGCCGCTGAAGCTCTCGCTGTCGGCCGACGATGAAACGGGGCCTTCGTCGAGATGGAAGGTGCTGCTGTTGAGGTTGGCCGACAATCCCATGCGCAGCTTTTCGGCGGGCGTGACCCGGTTGGCGGACAGATAGCCGCTGAGCGAGGCGAAGTCCTTGGCCTTCTCGCCGCTCACGCTGCCCGAAACCCCGGCGCTGAACACCCAGGAGTTCCAGCTGTCCTCCACGGCCTCGGGCTGGATCCTTTTGTCGAAGGCCACGTCCAGGAAGTCTCCGAGCGGGGTTTTCGCGGCGTAGGGCACGAGTCCCATCTTCAACACCCGGGCCAGCCCCCGGCGCTGCTCGTCGTCCGTGTCGGTCTGGTTGGAGACGAACTTCAGCGAGTTCCGGATGTCGTAATACCCGTTCCGGCCGATGAACTCCAGGGTATACTCGCGGCCGCCGGCGGCCGTGGTTTGGATCGTGACCAGGATGTGGACGTCGGCGATCTCGCGGTCTCGGACAAAATTGACGAACAGGATCTCCCTCCGGATATAGTCCATGTCGCACTGATGACAATCCAGGAAAACCTTGGGAGCCTCCTGCCTGAGGTGCGCGGCGGCGGGGTCGGACTGCTGGGCTGCGGCCAGGCCCGGCAGGCACAGCAAGAGCCCGCCCGTCAAGGCATACCAGATTCGGCTGAGATTGGTCATGGCCGGTCTCCTCGATGGTCTTTCCTCACGAGCCGGCGGGGCCGGAAACGCGGCCGGGCCGCGTTCAACGGCGGAGCGATTCACGAGGGTAAATCTTAACAAATCCGGGCGCAAAACGGAAGCTCACCCGGACGAGCGCTCCGGAGGGCCGCCGGGAAACCGCGGCCCCGGAGAAACGGCGCACGCGCCGAACCAGCTTCCGGAAGCCGGCCCCAGGAGCCCGGCCAGGACAAAGACCCCCAGAACCGTCCCCACGGGAAACAGCGGCAGCATCAGGACGCCGAGAAGCACGCCGGCGATACGGCCCCGGGTCTCGCCGCGGCGGACCGCCCCGGCGACAAGCAGGGAGGCGATGCCGGCGGCCGCCAGGACGGCCAGGGCCGCGATTCCCGCCGCCCCGAACAGAGCGCCGCCGAGCAGGTTGTATCGCGTGCCGCTCCAGCCGACAGACACGGTCCCCAGGACGAGGATGAACGCGACCAGCCCGGCCGTGGCCAGCAGCAGGCAGCCGGCGATGATCAGGCAGCTTCTGGCGGTTCTGACGTTGTCGGGCATGCGCGGTTCTTCCGGGACTTGCGAAGGCCCCATTCTAACCCAGGACGGGGCCGGGCACAATGGGGCCGCCAGTCCATGTCGGATCAGGCGCCCGCCGGGCGGACTTGAATCGGGCGGCCGTTCGGATATAATGGGCATCACTCCGGCCCGCGGGCCGGGACCAAAGGAGGTCCTCATGAAAAAACTATTGGCCGTCGCCGTCATCGTCTGCGCCGCCGCGGGGCTCGCCAGGGCGGACATCTACATCAAATCCAAGACGCATTCGGACCCGGTTTCCATCATGGGCCAGAACCAGCCAGCCCGTGACGCCGTGACGGAGCAGTGGATGGGCGACGATGCGTTTGCGACCGTTTCGCAGGACACCACCGTCCTGGTCGATTTCAAGCGCAATACCTTCGCCATGATCAACCACGCCAAGAAGACCTATGTCGAAACGGCCCTGCCCCTGGACATGACCAAGTTGCTGCCGCCCCAGATGGCCTCGATGATGGGTTCCATGATGAAATCCAGCGTGTCCGTGACCCCGACCGGCCAACACAGGCAGATCGGCCAATGGGCCTGCACCGGCTTCGAGGCCACGATCACGATGATGGGCATGCCGATGAAGGAGACTATTTGGGCAACCAAGGATACGGGCGTCGACATGCAGCGGTACATGGCCATGGCCTTTGGGACCGTGCTCAAGTCTCAGATGTTCTTTGACGACGCCGCGGTCGGCGAGTTCAAGAAGATCGACGGCTTCCCGGTCCTGACCGAGGTGAACGCGGAGATGATGGGAGCCAAGGTCCGCAGCACCACCGAAGTCGTCGAGATAGCCAAGAAGACGCCGCCCGCCGGGGTCTATGCGATTCCGGCCGGATATGCGAAAACGGATACCCTGTCGCTGGAGGACCTCCAGAAGAGGTAGCTCTCGAGGCCGGGAGGACAGCCCCCCCCTGACGGGGGCGGGAACAGATGGCCAAGATCGACCGCCTCAACCCCGTGCTGGAGACGCTTCGGGCCTCGCCCGGCCGCGTCAACAAGATATTCGTCCAGAAAGACGCCGGCCCCCGCCGCATCGGGGAGATCGTCCGCCAGGCGCGCGCGAACGGAGTGCCCGTCCTGTTCGTCCCCAAGCCCAAGCTCGACAGGATGTCTCCGCACCACCAGGGGGTGCTTGCGGAAATCGCGCCCAGGCCCTTCTCATCGATCGAGGAGATCCTGGCCGGATCCGGCGTGCCGTTCCTGATCCTGCTCGACGAGGTCGAGGACCCGCAGAACCTGGGGGCCATCGCCCGCAGCGCCGTCGGAGCGGGGGCGGACGGGCTCGTCCTGCCGGAGAGGCGCTCGGCGGGGTTGACCGAAACCGTGGCCACCGTTTCGGCCGGGGCCCTGGAGCACCTGAAGGTGGCCCGGGTCGGGAACCTGGCCCGGGCCATGTCGGACTTCAAGAACAGGGGAATCTGGCTGGTCGGGGCCGAGGCTTCCGCGCCCGAGGCCTGGTTCGCCTTCGACTACACTCAGCCCGTGGGGATCGTCCTCGGCTCCGAAGGCCGGGGGCTGCGTCCCATCATCCGGAAAGCCTGCGACAAGGTCCTCTCCATCCCCCTGGCCGGCCGGGTCACCTCGCTCAACGTCGCCGCGGCCGCAGCCGTCTTCCTCTTTGAAGTCCTCCGCCAGCGCCGCTCGAATCCCTGATGCGCCGGGACAGGACCCCGCGACCTTCGGCGGATAAGCGAGGAGCGGCCCGGCGCCGGTCCCCGCGCGCCCGCAGCGGGAGCGGCGCCCCAGCCTTGACATCCCCCGACCCCGCCCCTAGAATAAGCTGGTAGCGTAACCTGTTGAAAGAGTTGAGAATGGAAAAAGCGGTCGAGTTCTACTCGCTGGAAAAGGGCATCCTGGCCCTGAAGGAAGAGATCGACGCCGTCGCCGACGCTGAGGACCCCGGGAAGAAAGAGAAGATCGCCGAGCTCAGGGGAGCCATCGAAAAAGAGTGGGCCGCCATCCTGCCCCGCCTGACCACCGTGCATATCGTCCAGATCGCCCGCCACCCCAAGCGGCCGTACACCCTGGATTACATCGCCGCCTTGTTCAAGGACTTCATGGAGATGCACGGCGACCGGCGCTTCGCCGACGACCCGGCGATCGTGGCCGGCCTGGCCTCCTACAAGGGAAGGACCGTGGCCGTCATCGGCCACCAGAAGGGCCGGACGACCCGGGCCCGCATCGAGCGCAACTTCGGCCAGCCGAATCCCGAGGGCTATCGCAAGGCGCTGCGGGTCATGCAGACAGCCGAGCGGTTCGGGTTTCCCGTCATCACCCTGGTCGATACTCCGGGCGCCTATCCGGGCATCGGAGCCGAGGAGCGCGGCCAGGCCGAGGCCATCGCCTTCAACCTGAAGACGATCTCGACCCTGAAAACCCCGGTCATCAACGTCGTCATCGGCGAAGGCGGCAGCGGCGGGGGCTTGGGCATCGGTTTCGGCGACCAGCTCATGATGCTCGAGTATTCCTTCTACTCGGTCATCTCCCCCGAGGGCTGCGCCGCCATCCTGTGGAAGGATCAGGCCGCCGTCGAGCAGGCCGCCGAGAACCTGGGCCTGCGGGCCACGACCCTGCTCGAGCTCGGCGTCATCGACAAGATCATTCCGGAGCCCCCGGGCGGGGCCCATGTCGACCCGGAGCACACCTTCAAGAACGTCGACCGTTACCTCTACCAGGCCCTGAAAAAACTCGAAGCCAAGCCCATCGACCAGCTCCTCGAGGAGCGCTATCAGAAAATCCGAAGGCAGGGGGTCTACGTCGAGAAGTGAGCCAGGACGCCCCCTCCCGCAAAGACCTCACGGCGGTCAAAGGCACCCGGGATATCCTGCCCGAAGAAGTCGGGGCCTGGCGGGCCGTCGAAGCGCTGGCCCGCGAGACCTTCGAACGGTACGGCTATCGCGAACTCCGGGCCCCCGTCATCGAGCCGACCGAGCTCTACGAGAAGAGCTCCGGCCAGACGTCGGACATCGTGACCAAAGAGATGTACACGTTCATCGACAAGGGGGGGAGGTCGGTGACGCTGCGGCCGGAATACACGCCCTCTGTCGTCCGGGCGGTCATCGAGCACAGGCTTGACCTCCAGCCGCAGCCCATGCGCTACTTCTATATGGGACCCATGTTCAGGTATGACAAGCCTCAGAAGGGGCGCTACCGCCAGTTCCACCAGATCGACGTCGAGGTCTTCGGCGAAAAGGACCCCGCGATTGACGCCGAGATCATCGAAATGGTCGACGCCTTCCTGGCCGCCCTTCGAGTCCCGGATACCGAGATCCTGGTGAACTCGGTGGGCGACAGAAAGTGCCGGCCGGCCTACGGACGGGCCTTGCGCGAGGCCGCCCTAAACAGGCTGGCCGACCTCTGCCCGGATTGCCAGCGAAAAGCCGAGACCAACCCTCTCCGGATCTTCGACTGCAAGGTGGAATCCTGCCGGGAAGCGGCCCGGTCTTTCCCGAGCATCCTGGATTACCTCTGCGACGAATGCCGGGATCACTTCCAAAAGTTCCTCGGCTATCTCGATCTTTTCCGGATCCCGTATCGGGTGGACCCCCGCCTGGTCAGGGGACTCGATTATTACACGAAAACGACGTTCGAGATCGTATCCGGCAGGCTGGGCGCCCAGAACTCCCTCGTGGGCGGCGGCCGTTACGACGACATGATGAAGGATTTCGGCGGCCCGGACATCTGCGCCACGGGGTTCGCCATGGGCATGGAGCGGCTGCTCTCCGTGGTCGATCTGGGCCTTCCGAAGAGACCGTTTCTCTACCTCGCCTACCTCGGCCAGGAAGCCAAGCGGGCCGGACTGGAGATGGCCCGGGCTTTCCGGCGGGGCGGGGTTGAATGCCTGGTCGAGTTCAAAGACCGGGGCATGAAGGCCCACTTTGCCCGGGCCAACAAGCTCGAGGCGGCCTGGGTCCTCACGGTGGGCGAAGACGAGCTGCGCAGGGGCCGCTACGGGCTCAAGGAGATGGCCGGCGGCCGCCAGGTCGAAGGCACGCCGGAGGAGCTTCTGGCGGCGATCCTGGTCCGCTAAGCGATTGGGGACTCACATGACGCATCACGACGCATCCGCCTCCGGCAAATTGAAACGCACGGCCTGGTGCGGCGAGCTCCGCCCCTCCGACGAGGGCCGGGAGGTCGTCCTGTCGGGGTGGGTCCAGCGCGTCCGAGACATCGGAGGCCTGGCCTTCCTTGACCTTCGCGACCGGGAGGGCCTGGCCCAGGTCGTTTTTTCCCAGGAAAGCGGGGGCCTTCTCGAAGCCGCCAAGAAGCTGAGACCCGAGTATGTGGTTTCCGTGAGGGGCCTCGTCCGGAGGCGCGACCCCGGGGCCGTCAACCCCCAGATGCCGACCGGGGAAATCGAGGTTGCGGCCTCGGCGTTCGACGTCCTGGCGGCCTCCAAAGTGCCTCCCTTCGTCATCTCCGACCCGGTGCAGGCCTCCGAGGAACTCCGATTCAAGTACCGCTACCTGGACCTGCGGCGGCCTTCCATGCAAAGGAACATCCGGCTCCGTCACGAGGCCGCCCTGGCCGTCAGAAACCATCTGAGCCGGAACGGCTTTTTCGAGATCGAAACGCCCTTTCTGGGCAAATCGACCCCTGAGGGAGCCCGGGACTATCTCGTCCCGAGCCGGATCTACAAGGGACGCTTCTATGCGCTGCCCCAGTCTCCCCAGCTCTACAAGCAACTTCTCATGGTCTCGGGTTTCGACCGTTACTTCCAGATCGTGCGCTGCTTCAGGGACGAGGACCAGCGGGCCGACCGGCAGCCGGAATTCACCCAGGTCGACATCGAAATGACCTTCCCCGAGCCCGAGGACATTTACGGTCTGGTCGAAGGCCTTATGGTTTCGGTCTTCGAGACGATCGGGGAGAAGCCGGAAAGGCCTTTCCCGCGGTTGAGCCACCGCCAGAGCCTCGACGCCTACGGCTCGGACAAGCCCGACCTGAGGGGCGGGATGGAGATCCGTGATTTGACCCTCCAGGGCCGGGAGCTGGGGTCTGAAATTGTCCGCAAGGCCCTCGACGAGGGGGGCGTTCTCAAGGGGCTGGCCGTTCCCGGGGCTGGCGGCCATTCAAGGTCGCAGCTGGACAAGCTCAACGAGACGGCCCGGGGGCTCGGCGCGCCGGGCATTATCTGGCTGAAAAAGGCCGGGGAGTGGAAATCCTCGCTCAAGGTCGGCGGGCCGGCCATGGACCTTATCGCGACCGCGCTCGGTGCGGGAGAGCGGGACCTGGTTCTTCTCGCGGCCGGAAACCGGGAAACGTCGCTCAAGGTCCTGGGAGAGATGAGAAAAGGCTTCCTCGCCGAAACGGTCCGCGGCAGCCGGGCCTTCCGCTTCGCCTGGATCACGGATTTTCCGCTCTTCGAATGGAGCGAGGAGGAAGGCCGGCTGGTATCGACGCACCACCCCTTCACCTCCCCGCGCCCCGAGGACCTGCCGAGACTCGAATCCGAACCGGCGGCGGTCCGGGCCAGGGCCTACGACCTTGTTCTCAACGGCTACGAGGTCGGCGGCGGGTCGATCAGGATCCACGACATCGAAGTCCAGCGGCGCATCTTCAGGATCCTGGGATTGGCTGAAAAGGAGGCCTCGGACAAGTTCGGCTTCTTTCTCGAGGCCCTGAACTACGGCGCCCCGCCCCACGGCGGCATCGCCCTCGGTTTCGACCGGCTGGTCATGCTCCTGGCCGGACAGGACTCCATCCGCGAAGTCATTCCCTTCCCGAAGACGACCAGCGCCCTCGACCTCATGAGCGGCTCCCCCTCGGGCGTTTCGAGCCGCCAGCTCGAGGAGTTGGGCATCAGGCTGACTCGTGAAAAACCGGGCCCTGGGAATTCTTAGAGAAGGCTCTGTGTCCCACAAGAGCCGGGGCCGGGGTTTTTGCCGCGCGGGCGAGCCGCGCCCCGCGTATCTCTTGAAAGCTTGATCCTCGAACCCGTGCCCGCGCGGACGGCCAGGATTCGTGAACGGCCCGAGGGGCTTAATTCTTCGAAAAAAGCCGGGAAATCCTAGGGCGCCTTTTGGCTCAGGGCGTATTCGACGTAAGCCAGGTTGCTGCGGAGCCGGTCCAGGCACTCCTGGCCGGCCCCTTCGATGGCCAGGCCTTCGTCCAGGAGCGTTTTGGCCCTGGTCAGGTCCACCGACGCGTCCTCCTTGTGCATCTTGATCAGCATGTAGGCCGCGTCGTTCTTTCCCCAGGCGCCCAGGTCCGGCCTGGCGAGGCCTTCGGCCTGGCGTATGTATTCCAGGTAAGCCTCGTAGGCCGCTTTGTAATTTCCCTCGTTGTCGTATTTTTCCGCACTGTCCTTGGCCGCCCGCCAGTTGTCCCAGGAGATCGCGGGGGCGGCGGCCTGCGCCTGATCCCGGGCCGGACCCACGGAGGCCGCCAGGGTCCCCAAGCCGGCCGTCAGGAATGCCGCAAGGACGGCCACGACTGTCTTTCGCATAGTCTCCCTCCTTATTGGGTTTCCGCTTCGAGCATACCTCCGGCCTCCTTCAGCCGCAAGGATCTGTGGCCGAGCGCCGCCAGGGGAAAAGACCCCCTTGGCCGGGGGGAACACGAAACCGATCCGCCCGAAACGATCGCCGCGCCGCTCGGGGCCCGACCTCTTCGGAACGATCCCGGCCAAGCCGGCCCGGGCCTCGCGGACGCCTGGGGCGAGACGGCTTCGGGGGCGCTAATTAACGTCGGCAACGGCCGCGTTCAGCACCTTTTTGGACGCTCTGTCCTGGGCGAAGAGAACGACCCGAAGACGGCTCCTGTCGATGGCGTATTTCTTGACCTGGAAGGCGAAGGAACGCTGCTTCTCTAATTCCGCCAGACCCGCGGCGATGGACGCCTCCAGCCGGGCCAGATCGATGGCGTATTTCCCGGCCTTCAGGTCAGCCGCCGTCAGGGTGACCAGGTCCTTGACGACCATCTTGTGAAATATGACCCCGTTGGACCCGCGGTAGGTATCCTCCGTCTGGACGAGGACGAGGTCGTAATCCGCCCCGGCCGCCTCCCGGCCGGCGGAAAAGGCGATCTCGACACGGTCGCCGCCCAGCAGCGAGGCCTCGACCGAAAGCCGCGCCCCGGGGGGCTGAAGGAGGTCGGCGGCTACGATTTCCGAATAGGCCTTGAACTTCTCCCCGGCCATCGCCTTGTTGCCGCCTCCGCTTTCCTCCTTGACGCCGTCGAAGAGCGGCGTCGGCGTGCTGCTGACGCCGTAGGCCTCGAGCCTCGCGAGGGAGGCCGGGGTCATGAGGGGGTCGGGACGGGGAATGGGCACATGGTATTCCAGGACGGCCAGGTACTCGGGCCCGTAGGCCGCGAGGAGCCCGTCAAAGGCCAGGTCCGTCGCGAGGCAGGGCGGACATTCCGAGCCCGTGAAAAGTTCCGCCAGAACGGTCCGGCCGGGCCACTTGGCCGGAGGCTCGTAAGGCTGGGGGACGAACGGCAGCTGCCGCTGCTTGGCTTCGAGTCCGGCTTCGAAACCGTCGAGCGACCCGTGCATCTTCTGGTAGAGCTCCTTGGCCTTGGCCAGGGAATCGCCGTAGCCGTCGGCCGCGGCCGAGAGGTACCCGTCGAGGGCCTCTTTCCGTCGGCCCAGGGCCTCGTCCAACCCGGCTTGAATATAGGCATAGACGTCGCCTCTCGAGGGACTGGCTTTCCTGAAAAGCTCCAGGGCCGTGGCCGCCTTGGGAGCGTCCTTGAGTTCGAGATAGGCGGCGGCCTCCGTCAGGTAGAAGTTCGGCCAGTTCATGTTCAGGAACCGGGCCTGACCTTCCGGCAGGCTCTTTTGAAAATCGGGGTTGCGGGCCAGCTGCATCCCTTCGCGGCTGTAATCAAGCACCGCTTGGGCCATTTTCCGCCTCTCGAACCGGGCGGCGTTCCTGTGCTTGAGGATTTCCCAGCAGAAGTTGTAATAGAGATAGATGCGGTCGACGCCTTTGGCCGCCTGAAGGAGCGGTTGCTGGAGTTTCACGAGCTCGTCCACCGACGTCGCCATCTGGATCCTGGTGGTTTGAATGGCCGAGTTGAGCGTGGGCTGGTATTCGCTCTGCGGGTAGGCCGCCTTGATCCGCTCGAGCTCCTTCAGCCGCGTCGCCGGGTCCTGGATGCGCATGGCCTTCCGCATCTCCACCACTTCGGCCGGCGGCTTCCCGGCCTGCTGCGGCGGCGGCGCGGCCGGCAGGGCCGGGGGAACGACCACGACCAGCGCCAGGATAAGAATGGCGCATAGGCGACCTTTCGGCAAGTGCATCGGAACCTCCTCGACGGGACGGCTCCTATCATACAGGCCGGGAGCGGGGACGGTCAACCGGCCCGGACCGCGGCGATCTCTCCTTCTTGCTCGTTTGGTATTCGGAAGTTGAGGTCGCCGCTTCGGTCTGCAAGAGCCGGGCTCCTCGCTCGCGAGGGAAGCAGGCCAGGAAAAAAAGGCGGCCTCCCATCCAGAGGCCGCCTTTCAACCGAAGTGCGATGCCCTCGAAACCGAGCCGGCTCGAACGGACGCCGGCGCCGTTGGGTGGTTTATCGGGCCGGGGGCGTTTCTCCCGTCATGGGGTCCCTGAGAGCGATCCGGTGGACCTTGCCGAGCTTGTCCAGCGGGCCGGACCACTTGTCGCCGCCCTTGTTGCAGGGGTCCCAATCGCCGACGATCATGATCGCGACCTTGTCGGGCAGCAGGTACTTCCGAGCGACCTGCTGGATCCTGGCCTTGGTCACGGCCTTGACCTTGTCCCGGTACGTGTTGTAGTAGTCCAGCGGTTTTCCGGTCATTTCCAGGTTGGCGAAGCTGGACATGGTGCCCTGGGGAGTCTGGAAGCCGTCGGCGAAACTCTCGAGGTAATAGTTGACGGCCGTCTCCAACTCCGCGTCGCCCACGGGTTCCTTGCGGATGCGGTTGATCTCGTCCAGGATGAGGGAAATCGCGTAGCCGACCGTCGCCGACTTGGTCTGGACGTAGCCGGAGAACGTGCCGCGAAAGCCCCAGCGGTAGGTGAACCGGCTGCCCTGATTGTACGAGAGGCCCTCGTCCGACCGGACCTTGGTGGTGATCCTCGAGGTGAAGCTGCCGCCGCCGAGGATGAAGTTCATGACCTGCACGGCGAAGTAGTCGGGGTTGGTGTCCTCGAGGCCCAGGTGGCCGAGACTGATGTAGCCCTGGTTGATGGCTTTCTGGATGAAATAGACGCCGGGCTCCGGAGCGGGGAATGTTTTGACGAGAGCCGGGAACTTGATGGTGTGGTTCTTCCATCCGGCCGCCAGCTTTTCGATCTTGGCCGCGAGGTCGGCCTTCGAGAAGTCGCCCGAGACCGCCAGAATGACGTTTCCGGGCACGAAGTAGCGGGCCTGGACGTTTTTGAGATCGGCGGCCGTGATCCCCTCATAGGTGGCCTTCGTCGGCTGCCAGGTCAGCGGCTGGTCCCCATAAAGCAGCCGTTCGTACTCGCGGCTCAGGACCATGGACGGCTGATCATTGGACTGGCGGAGTTGCTCGACGAGCCGGGCCCGGGCCAGATTGA
>Ga0210077_1000050_pt1 | contig 70034 bp, 68 predicted proteins | sample RushMan_CattailN_5_FD_185556 | JGI IMG/M metagenome (GOLD analysis project Ga0210077, IMG submission 185556) | Wetland microbial communities from San Francisco Bay, California, USA, that impact long-term carbon sequestration -... | ecosystem: Environmental > Aquatic > Marine > Wetlands ...
CAAGAGGCTGCGCTTTTGCGGTCACAAATTGTGACCTCAAACGAGCCTTCGCCGGGCCGCGGAGGCCGGCGTACCCTGCCCTTCGCGTTTACCGAGCAGGGCGTCGCCATGCTCTCCTCGGTGCTGAAGAGCGAGCGCGCGGTCCAGGTGAACGTGGAGATCACGCGCGCCTTCGTGCGCCTGCGTGAGCTGATCGGGCAAAACCGCGAGCTGGCGCGGCGGCTCGATGAGCTGGAGTCGAGATACGACCGCCAGTTCAAGGTGGTGTTCGATGCGATCCGCGAGCTGATGACGCCGCCCGCCGCAGCGCCGAAACGCCGCATCGGGTTCATTGCCGGCGAATAGCTGCGCCTACCATCTCCGCCAGCCTTTGAGATCGTCTGCGGTCCACTTTTTGCCGATCGGTGCGAGCAGGAGCTGACCTTCTTGTAAGGAACGCACATTGGAAGTGGCGAAGCGCCGTGAATCAGCGTAGGTTTCCTGTCACGCCAGTAATCCGGGCGCGCGAGCTCTGCCCTTTGGGCGAAGGGGACCGATGTCGATCAAGGCCTGCGCTACCGGCGCATCCGTTTTCGCGCTGGGTGTGCTCGCACTGCTACTGCTCGCTTCGTGCGCCAGCGGGCCGAGATATTCCACGCGCTACTCGATGCAGCTTCCCGGGACCGATCGCGGGCGGGCCTGCGTCGTCGATTGCCAGCGGAACCAGAACTTGTGCGAGGGCAACGTCCGTGCCGCCCAGCGGGACTGCAAGGCGGACGCCCGCAGGCGCCTCGACGACTGCACCAAGTCCGCGCAGAGCGACTACCAGGGCTGTCTCGGCCAGATGCAGCCTGACTGGAGCGAAGCGACCAAGAACAACGTGCGCGTCAACTGTGTGAACGCGCGGGACAACAAAGTCAACCAGTGCAATTCCGACTACTCGTACACCAGCTGCGATTCGGGCAGGGACTGCGATGCCTCCTATCGCCAGTGCTTTCAGGTCTGCGGCGGGAAGGTACGCGCCGAACGCGTCTGCGTGAGCAATTGTGACCAGGCTCGCTAAGCTCTCGGGCAGGCTGTCGCGAGACGGCTCCAAGCCATGGCGCCTGGGCCGCTTGGCCATCTGTCTCGCGGCGGCGCAGCTCGCCGCGGCTTGCGCTTCGACCCCGGAAGCGCCCGTAGCGCGCAAGGACGCGCTCCCCGAGTCGTACTACGTCGTGGCGCCCTGGGCGCGGCAGCCGCCGGTCGACATCACTGGGCGTTTCAACGCGGTGAATGCCGCATTGGCCGGCGTGCAACACTCGATCGACAGTTACTACGCGAGCGTGAAGGCGCAGGCCGACGCGTACAACTCCCGCGTGTTCATGCGGGCCGAACTGGCGCGGTCCCAGGCGGAGGAACAGAAGCGCGAAGAGGCGCGCCGGGCGGCGCAGGCGAAGCTGCAGGCGCAGGCCGGTTCCGCTGGAGTGAGGTTCAAGACCGCCAAGATCGGTCACATCGCCCCGTACAACGGGCTGCCGCCTTGGGCGGGGTTTCAAGCCGGGACCTACATCGTTGGGTATATCGACTCTGTGAAGGGTTGGGGGGACTCCATATACGCCCAGGCCCATGCCTTCCCGGGGGCTGCCCCGCCGCCGGAGGACCCGGGGGAGGAGCAATGAACCCGGCGCACCGATTCCTGCGCTCGCCGCTCCGGGGCCTCGTGGGTGCCGGGGCTGCGTTGCTGCTCGTCGCCGGCTGCGCGAACCCGGCGCATTACGGCTGGGCGTACGTTCCCCTGCACGACCCGCACGCCGCGATGTTCGCCGAGCCCCGCGGCGAGATCGAGTACCGGGAGGTGAAGGACGCCAAGGAAATGCTGCAGGTCGAGCGCGAGTACTTCCGCAAGGGCTACGTCATGGTCGGCTACTCCAACATGTTCAGCCCGCAGCTCTCCCTGATCGCGCCGGGCGCCGCGCGCAACTGGGGCGAGCGGGTCGGCGCCAGCGCGGTGCTGCACCAGTACGGGAATGGGCACTATCTGGCGACCTACTGGGCCAGGCCCAAGCGGTTCGTGTTCGGCGCGTATTACTCGGACGATCTGCCGGCAGAGGCACGCGCGGCGCTCAAGGGTGCGTTGCACCTGACCGACGGCGTGATCGTGCGGGCCGTGGTGGACGGCAGCCCCGCATTCGACGCCGGCGTGCTGCCCGGCGATTTGCTGATCGCGCTCGACGGGCAGCATATTGCCGGCGCCAGCGCGCTCGATGGCATGCTGCGGGCCCATGCGGGCTCCAAGGTGACGCTGGCCGTGTGGTCGATGGAGGAAGGCGTCCCGAGACCGGTGACGGTGGCCCTTCACGCGCTGCCGCGCTAGCAACGCTACCAACCCCGCCAGCCTTTGTGCAGCGGGAAGTACAGCCCGCGGCGCGCATCGCCCAGCGCATCCGCGTAGGCGTCGAGCTGCGCCGCATAGCGTTTGCGCTGCTCGTCGAGGAAGGCTTCGACGCCGGCGCCCTCGTGCTCGCTCAACTTGTAGTCCGCGACCCACTTCGTTCCCTCCGCATCCTCGATGTAGCGGTCGATGCGGAAGCTGCGCTGCCGGGTGCGCAGGCGGTATTCGTTGCGCGCCACCGGATGCGGCCCGAGCAGCCATCGCCCGCGCTCGTCGGTGACGGCGTTCTCGAGGGCGGCGGCGACGAGGTTGGCGGCGCGGTCGAGTTCGGCGGGGGCGACGCCGCGGCGCCGGAGGTCGCGGGTGATGGTGGGGCGCAGGGTGTCGACGCGCGCGGGGTCCCAGCCTTTGAGCTCGTCCTCGGCGATGCGGGCGAGCCAGGCGTGGGCGACGATGCCGGCGTGGCGGACGGCTTCCTTGGCCCACGAGAATTCTATTTCCACTTCTTCTCTCCCCTCCTCCGGCGCCGTCCACTTCACCGGCTCGGGCGGGTCGGGGAGCTGGAAGGCGGCGGGCAGGCGTTTCAGTTCGTCGGGCAACTGTTCCCTTTGTTCTTTCTCCGCCGTGGTCGCGGCGGGGAGTGCGATCTGGTCTGCGAGCGCGTCCCAGGCGATGCCGAGCAGGCTGCGGCGCGAGGCCAATTTCAGCACGCCGTCCTCGTCGAGCTTGACGCAGCCGAGCAGGTGCAGGCGCGACTCGGCGCGGGTGGCGGCGACGTAGAACAGCCGCCCGGCCTCGATGTCTTCGGCCTCGCGGTCAAGCATTCGGACATAGCGATAGAGTGGTTCGGTGTCGCCGCCGGTTTCGTCGATCGGTGCGAGCAGAAGCCGACCTCCCGGTAAGGCTCGCCAGGCGAAGAGGGGTTTTCTCGCGCTGCGCGGGGCGCGGTCGAGGCCGGGGACGATGACGGTGTCGAACTCGAGGCCCTTGGCCTTGTGGACGGTCATGATCTCGACCGCTTCGGCGCCGGCATCGACGTCGGGCTCGGCGTAGAGCTCGGCGAGGCTGTCGGCGAGCGCGCCGAAGTCTTCCAGCTCGCCCGCGCTTTCGAGCCGCTCGAGCTCGTCGAGAAAGATCTCGGCGTCCTCGAGGTCGGTGCGGTCATCCAGGCAGGCCGGGCCGCCGAGGGCGAGCCAGACGCCTTCGACCCGGTCGCGCAGGGTGCCGCGCAGGCGATTCTCGAGCGCGGGCTCGAGGATGGCGACGATTTTCGAGAGGCGGGGAACGCCCTGCATGAGCTCCCAGACGGTCGAATCGCTACGATTTTCAAAATGGGCACTTAATTCATTCAGATCCAACCCGCACCAAGGCGCGCGCAGGATCGCGAGCCAGGCGACGCGGTCGGCGAGGTGCGTCAGGGCGCGGGTAAGGGCGTAGAGGTCCTGCACCGCCTGCTTCTCGCCGAGCTTTTCGATTTCGACCGCGCGGAACTTGATGCCGGCTTCCTTCAGCAGCGGCACGATGTGGTCGAGGTGGCTGCGATTGCGCACCAGGATCGCGGTCTTGCCGCGCGATTCGGCGATCCGCTCGACCACGCGCCGCGCTTCCGCCGCGCGGTCGGAAAGCAGGTCGAGGGTCGGCGCGCCTTCGAGATCAGGCTCCTCGAACGCGCTCGAGGGCGAGTACGGCACCGCGCCCGCGGCCTCGTCCTCGGCGGCAGGGAGCACCGAGGGGAAGACGCGGTTGACCCACTCGACCAGCGCCCCCTGCGAGCGGAAGTTGGTCGACAGCGCGAGCGGCTCGAGCGCGACGTTGGGCAGGCCCTCGCGCCGTGCGTGCAGGAACAGGCCCACCTGCGCGTCGCGAAAGCGGTAGATCGACTGCATCGGGTCGCCGACCACGAACACCGTCCTGCCGTCGTCGGGCTGCCAGCCGGCGGTGAGGCGCTCGAGCAGCTCCCACTGCGAGTTGGAGGTGTCCTGGAACTCGTCCACCAGCAGGTGCTTCACCCGCACGTCGAGCGCGAGCAGCAGGTCGGTCGGCGCCTCGGGGGTGCCGAGCGCGAGCAGCGCGCCGTGCGCGATCTCGGTGAAGTCGACCTCGCCGCGCTCGGCGAACAGCAGGCGCAGCTCGGCGACCGCGGGCTTGAGCAGGGCGACGATCGCCTCGAGCGCCTCCCACTGCTGGTCGGAGTACTTCTCCGGCGGCGCGGTCTTCAGCGCGGCGAGCGCTTGCTGCAGGCCGGGGATGGCGAGGAGCTCGGGCGGCGCGGGAGGACGCTTGCGCCATTCGTTCTTCTGGGTGAGGACTTCGCTCGCGAGCTCGACCGAGGCAGCGGGGTAGAGCGCACGCGCGAGTTTCAAAAGTCGATTTCTCTCGAAAACCAGAGTCTCTTCGAGCTCCTCGCGCGAGGGCGCGCCGCCCGCGTTCCTCAGCCACTGGTCGCGCCGCGCGAGCATCTCGGCGAGCAAGGCGGTGGCGTCGGCGACGTTGTCGTCGAGGTGCGCGAGCAGGCGCGCCACCGGCGGCGTGATCCGCGCCAGCGCGCGCCCCGCGGCCTCTTCGTACAGGGCGCCGGGGTCCTCGGACACCCCCGGCTGGGCGCCGAAGCGCGCCAGCACCGGCATCTGCGCGGTGAGCGCGGCGCACAGGGCGTCGATGGTCTGGATCCGCAGGCGCGGCGCCAATTCGGGTGCGATCTTCTGCAGCACCCGCTCGCGCATCTCGGCCGCGGCCTTGCGGGTGAAGGTGATGGCGACGATCTCCTCGGGCTGCTTCACGGTTTTCAGCAGCGCGAGGAAGCGCTCGACCAGGAGCGTGGTCTTGCCCGAGCCCGCCGGCGCCTGGACGATGAACGAGCGCGCCGGGTCGAGCGCCCGGGCGCGCGCTGTCGCGTCGGCGATCTCAGTCGTCGGCATTTTCTTCTTCCTCGCTCAGGGCTTGGAGGCGCTCGTGGACACGGCAAAGGGTCTGCAGGTCGCAGTAGCGGCAGGTGGCGAGGCCGTTCTTGGGGTCGACCCGCGCCTCGCCCGCGGCGAAGCCCGCGCCGAGCACTTCGAGCGACTGCCTCCAGCCGGCGACGAGCGAGCCCCAGTCCTTCGCCGCGGCGATGAAGCCCCTGTCCCTGTCGCGCGCGAAGCCCATGTACTTCATGCCGCCGGTCTGCAGCTTCGCGTACGCGACCGCGGTGATCTCCTCGGGTGCCGAGAGCGCGTAGAGCGGCAGCTGCGGGTCGTCGGGGCGCTCGCCCTGCCAGGCGTTCGGCGTCGGACGCCCGGTCTTGTAGTCGATCAGCGCGTGCCCGCCGGATGCCAGCTTGTCGAGCCGGTCGATACGCCCGGAGAGCTCGAGACCCGCGACCTTCAGCGTGCGCTTGTCCTCGCGCGCGGCGACCTCGAACGGCGCGCGCTTTTTCTCGATTTCGAGCCAGTCGCGCGCGAGCTTCGCCAGGCGCATGCGCTCGAGCTCGGCGAAGGGCTCATCGAGCTGCGCTTCGGCGACCGCGGCGCGCGCCGCCTTCGCGATCGCCGGCCCGCAATCGGCTTCCAGCGCGGCGCTGTTCTTCAGTTCGCCCCAGAGTTCCCTCATCAGCGCGTGCAGCAGCGAGCCCCGCGCGCGTGCGTCGGGCCCGGCGAGCGGCTCCTCCAGCGCCTCGGCGCCGAGCCGGTGGCGCGCGAAGGCGCGAAACGGGCACGCCGCCTGGTCGGCGAGGATGCGGGTGCCGCCGCGCGGCGTCTTCGTCGCGAGCGCGGGCGCCTGGCCGTCGGGCGCGGAGTCCGAGTCGCGCGCGGCGAAGATCCGCTCGCGCCAGCGCGGCGCGGCCGCCTCGGGAACCGGCGCCACCGCTATATGGGAGACGAGCGGCGACACCGTCAGCTCGCGATCCGCCTCGCGCGCCGGGTGCGAGACCATGACCTCGGGGGCAGCGGCGAGCCAGCCCTCGGTGATCCGCTTCCCGCGCGCGAGCGTTTCTTCCGCCGAGGCCTCGGGGATGCCGGCCTTCTTCTGCAGCGCGGGCGCGAGGAACGGGTTCGGCCGCGCCGCGAGCGGCCAGGCCTCGTCGGTCATGCCGGCGAGCCACAGCGCGTCGAACGCGAGGGCCGCCGATTCGAGCACGCCGAGCACCTGCACCGGCGCCGCGGGGGTCTCGGGCTGGAACAGGGCATCGCGGCACAGGCGCTCGAAGCGCGCGAGCGCGCGCTGCGCGCTCATCCTCGGCGCGACGCGCTCGAGCCTGGCGAACTCGGCCAGCAATTCGTTGAACTTCGCGCGCGCCTGGAACTCGGCCGAGTCGAGGCTGCGCCCGGGAAACCCGGCCGCCTCGAGCAGCTTCGTGAACTGCTCGCCCCACTCGTGCGGCGATGCTGTTTCCCGCCTTGGAATCGAAAAGAGATTTTCCAGGTGCTGACGCAGGATCGGACAGCCCTCGACCAGGCCGACCAGCTTGCCGAGGGTGAGGCGCGCGGGCGCTCTGTTTCGCAGCTTCGCGTCGAGGCGCGCGCGCGCGGCCATCTCGTCCTCGCCGCCGCCGACGAAGGGCGAGCGCACCAGCCGGCTCGCCTGCTCGAAGGGCACCTCGCCCAGGACGAGCGCGAGCATCGACAGCGCGGCGTGCGCGAGCGGCGTATCGGATAACGGCTCGCCCAGCGAAACGTTGAACGGCAGCGCGCGCGGCGCCTCGCCGGGCAGCGCGTGCGCCGGGTGCATGGTGCGCGCGAAGACCCGCAGCACCTCCTTTCGCCGCGCCGCGAGCTCGGGCACCACCACGCCGATGCGCTTCGCCCCGGCCTCGACCTTTTCGCGCGCCCACTGCGCCGCCGCCTCTAGCTCGTGACGGGCCGACTGGAAGACGATGCGCTTTGGAATGGAATTGGTTTTTTCCTGATCGCAAGACTTCACCTCGATGCCCCGCGCCGCACAGGCATCGAGGAATTCCGCTTCCTGCCTGGTGTGGAGGTCGAAGCCGTAGGCGACCAGCAGCTTCGGCGCTCTGAGCGCCGCGTGGCCGAGCAGCGGCGCGACGACGTCGGGCAGGCGCGCGGCATCCGTGGCTTCGTGCTTCGCGTAGGCCGCGGCCCAGCGCGCGAAGGCCTGCGCGTCCTCGTTTCCCGGGAAGGCGCCGAGCGCGCCGGCGATGCGCCAGCCGTGCGCGAGGCGCCACGCGCGGCGGCACTCGGCGGCGGCCTGCGCCACGGCGAGCAGCGGCGCGCCGTCGGCGCGGATCGCCGCTTCCCACAGCTCGAGCTCCTGCGCTTCGGAGAGCAGCAGCGGCAGCGCGGGCGCGAGATCGGAATACAGCGCGTCCTCGTAGAGCCGCTCGACGAAGGCGGGAAAAGGCAGGATGTCGGCGCTCTCCCAGGCCGGAAGACCCTTGTCGGCCTGCGCGGCGTCGAACTCGCGCGCGAGCTCCTGCGCCAGGCGCCGGTTCGGCGTCACCACCGCGAGCTTTGCCGCGAGCCCCTCCGCGAGGCGGGCGAACAGGTCCTGCTTCGAGAGCGCGGCCGCCGGCATGAGCCGGATGATAGCCGCCGCGGCGCTCAGCCGGTGGCGAAGACTCGGTTGCGCCCTACGTTCTTGGCGCGGTAAAGGCGCGCGTCTGCGCGCTGCATCAGGGTGGGGATCGTCGCGCCGTCCTCGGGATAGGCGGCGACGCCGACGCTCGCCGTGATCGTGATCCACTCGCTGCCGCCGGCGCCGACGTTCAGGCGCTCGATCGCGCAGCGCAGCCGCTCGGCGGTGGCGGCAGCGCCGTCGCGGTCCTGGTCCGGCAGCACCGCGACGAACTCCTCGCCGCCCAGGCGCGCGCAGGCGTCGCCGCCGCGCAGCGAGCGCGCGAGCGTGCCGGCCAGCGCGCGCAGCACGTCGTCGCCGGCGGCGTGGCCGTGCCGGTCGTTGACCTCCTTGAAGCGGTCGATGTCGATCATCAGCAGCGCGAGCGGGGCGCCGCGCCGGCTCGCGCCGGCGAGCGCCGCCTTCGCGCGCTCCTCGAAGTAGCGGCGGTTGCCGACCCCGGTGAGCGAGTCCTTCAGCGCCAGCTCCTGCACCTCGCGCCGGATCGTGAAAAGGCGCCGGACCAGGCGGTCGAATTCGTACAGCGAGAAGACGACGATCGCGCAGGCCGGCCAGACCAGCACGTTGAACGCAAGCAGTGGGAATCCGGGCGCCATGCCGATCGCCACCTGCACGTTCGGCACCACGCCGATCAACGCCATCGCCGGCAGCACTTCGGCGAGCGAGAACGGCATCACCATCAGGGGCGTCAGCAGGTAGATGTACATGTAGCCCGGGAAACCCGTGACGTAGCCGCCGGCGAGCCGCCCCCAGACCCGCAGCACCACGAACTCGATCACCAGCAGCGCGACGTAGGCCGCGAACAGCGCCAGGCCGCGCCTCAGCCGCAGCCAGAGCGCGGCGGCGTAGATCAGCACGCCTCCGGCCATCAGGAAGCGGATCGCCATCGTGTCATGGGCGCCGGCCGGGTCGGTCGCGAAGTCGCGCAGCCACAGCCCGAGCGTCAGCAGCGCGCCAGCGAGGGTCACGCGCAGCGAGAAGACGCGGTACTCCTCGTAGCGCGCCTGGCGGTACTCGACCTCTGTCTCGGCCGACGGGAATGGCATGGCGCCAGTCTAGCCGCTGCGGTGCCCTCAGGCGGTTGACCTGCGGCAGTGCAGCGAGCCCCGGGCGCAAATCTTTGTCAGCTGGGCCCAGTTTGTCGCTTCGCCGGGCACCGGTTCATAATGGTCCGCATGGTGGAGGCGAGCGACGCCCTGCAACTCGCCGCGAATACCGAGGCGAAAGCGTGACGATCAGGATATGGGACCTCGCCGGCGCCGAGGACGACCGGCGCTTCTCGCCCTACTGCTGGCGCGTCAAGATGGCGCTCAGGCACAAGGGGCTGGAGGCCGAAGAAATTCCCTGGCGCTTCACCGAGAAGGACGCGATCGCGTTCTCCGGCCAGGGCCGCGTGCCGGTGATCACCGACGGCGGGCGCGAGGTGCACGACAGCTGGTCGATCGCCGAATATCTCGACGAGGCCTACCCGGACCGGCCGCTGCTGATGGGCGGCGACGAGGCGCGCACGCTGAGCTACTTCTTCAAGCACTGGGTCGAGCGCAGCATCCATCCGCAGGTGCTGAAGATCGTCGTGGTGGACCTGTTCAACCAGCTGCACGACAAGGACCGGGCCTACTTCCGCGAATCGCGCGAGAAGCGCTTCGGCACGACGCTGGAGGAATACGGCGCCGGCCGCAACGCCGCGCTCGCGGAGCTGCGCGGCGCGCTCGAGCCGCTGCGCCCGGTGCTCATCGAGCAGCCTTTCGTCGCCGGTCGCGCGCCGGGCCTGGCCGACTACCTGCTGTTCGGCGCCTTCCAGTGGGCGCGCGCGGTCTCGCCGATCCGCCTGCTCGAGCCCGACGACCCCGTATTCGCCTGGCGCGAGCGGGTGATGGACCTCTTCGGCGGCTACGCGCGCGAGGCGAAGGGCTACCCCGTATGGGCCTGAAGCTAAATTCTGACGCCTCATGTCAGCATCGAGTCTTGCGCCGCAGCAGCGCCAGCGTATAGTTCGCCGCCACCGACAGTGTGACGGGGATCGGAATGAATCAGCCCGCTTCACAGACTCAGGGCGGCAAGTCGTCGCTCGGCGCGCTCACGCTGGCCGCGCTCGGCGTCGTCTACGGCGACATCGGCACCAGCCCTCTCTACGCATTCAAGGAGGCCTTCAGCGGCTCGCACGGCCTGCCGCTCAGCGGGCCGAACGTGCTCGCGGTGCTGTCGCTGATGTTCTGGTCGGTGACCCTGATCGTCTCGCTCAAGTACGTCACCGTCGTGCTGCGCTTCGACAACGGCGGCGAGGGCGGGATCCTCGCGCTGCTCGCGCTCGCCGCACGCCTGACGCGCGCTAATCCCCGGCTTGCCTGGGCCGTGGCGACGCTGGGCGTGTTCGGCGCGTCGCTGTTCTACGGGGACGCGATCCTGACGCCGGCGATCTCAGTGCTCTCGGCGGTGGAAGGCATCTCGGTGGCGACGCCGGCGTTCGAGCACTGGATCGTTCCGATCACGCTCGCGATCCTGGTCGGCCTGTTCGCGATCCAGTCGCGCGGCACCGGCGCGGTCGGCCGGCTGTTCGGGCCGATCACCGTGCTGTGGTTCGGTGTCCTCGCCGTGCTCGGCGCCATCTCGATCGCGCAGACGCCGGCGGTGCTCGCCGCGCTCGATCCCCGCCACGCGTTCGGCTTCGCCGCGCATTCACCCGGCCTGACCTTCCTCGTGCTCGGTGCGGTGTTCCTCGCCATCACCGGCGCTGAGGCGCTGTACGCGGACATGGGCCACTTCGGCCGCGCGCCGATCCGGCTGGCCTGGTTCGGCCTGGTGTTCCCCGCGCTGATGATCAACTACTTCGGCCAGGGCGCGCTCGCGCTGCGCGATCCGGCGGCGCTCAAGAACCCGTTCTACCTGCTCGCGCCGCCGGAGCTGCTGGCGCCGATGGTGGTGCTGGCGGCCCTCGCGACCGTGATCGCCTCGCAGGCGACGATCTCGGGCGCCTTCTCCGTCACGCAGCAGGCCACGCGCCTGGGCTACCTGCCGCGGGTACCGACCCGGCACACCTCCGAGACCGAGCGCGGCCAGATCTACGTGCCGCAGGTGAACTGGACCATGCTCGTGCTGGTGGTCCTGGTGGTGCTCGGGTTCCGCTCCTCGGGCGCGATCGCCTCGGCTTACGGGATCGCGGTGTCGGGGACGATGGTGCTCACGACCGTGCTGATCGCAGTGGTCGCCCTGTCGCTCCCCGCGCGCCCGAACCCGCTCTTCCTCGCCGGGCTGGCGCTGCTCGGCCTGGTGGAGGCCGCGTTCTTCGCCGCCAACGCCACCAAGATCACCGAGGGCGGCTGGTTTCCGCTCGCCTGCGGGCTGGCGATCTTCGTCATGCTGACGACCTGGAAGCGCGCCGAGACCGTGCTCGCCGCGCACGAGGCGGGGCGCCGCGTGCCGCTCGAACGCTTCGCCGCGCTGTGCGGCGCGGACATCCCGCGCGTCAGGGGCACCGCGGTCTACCTCTCGCCCGACCGGGGCACGGTGCCCACCGTGCTGCTTCACAACCTCAAGCACAACAAGGTGCTGCACGAGCGCGTCGTGCTGCTCACCATCGTCGACGACGAGCTGCCGCGGGTTCCGGACGGCGAGCGCACCGACGTGCAAGTGCTCGAGCCCGGCCGCGTGTACCAGGTGGTGCTGCGCTACGGCTTCATGGAGGACCCCGACGTGCCGAAGGGGCTGCGGCTGCTGTCGCGCCACGGGCTGTCGTTCGAGACCGCCGAGACGACGTTCTTCCTCGGCAAGGCCACGCTCGCGCGCCCGGCGAAGGCGGGGCCGTTCACCTGGCGGCGCGAGCTCTTTCGCTGGATGCAGCGCAACGCGCCGGCCACCGCGGAGTACTTCAAGCTCCTGCCCGAGCGCGTGGTCGAGCTCGGCACCAAGATCTCAATCTAGCTCAGCGCTCGAGCAGGCCCTTCTTGTCCTTCTTCTTGGCCCAGTCGTCGGCGTCGGCCGGCGCGGGCTTGCGCTCGATGATCGGCGGCCAGGTCGCGGCCAGCTCCTTGTTGAGCGCGATGAACGCCTGCTGTTCGTCGGGCACGTCGTCCTCGGCGAAGATCGCCTCGACCGGGCACTCGGGCACGCACAGCGTGCAGTCGATGCACTCGTCGGGGTCGATCACGAGCATGTTGGGGCCTTCGCGGAAGCAGTCCACCGGACACACGTCCACGCAGTCGGTGTACTTGCACTTGATGCAAGATTCGGTGACGACGTAAGTCATTCTTTGGGAAAATCCGGGATGGTAAAAAGGTTAAGCGAATCCGTAGTTTAGCACCCGGAAGCGGAACCGGCTTGCGTTCGGCGGGAGCGGCCCCATAATTATGCAATCCCCCCGCAACGAGTGTCTCGAGGAGCCATGAGCAGTTCAGCCATCAATCACGTTACCGACGACAGTTTCGATCCCGAAGTCCTGAAGTCCGATGTTCCCGTGCTGGTCGACTACTGGGCCGAGTGGTGCGGCCCGTGCAAGTCGATCGCCCCGATCCTCGAAGACGTGGCGAAGGAATACGACGGCCGGCTCAAGATCGCCAAGATCAACGTCGACGAGAACCAGCTGGTGCCGGCCAAGTTCGGCATCCGCGGCATCCCCACCCTGATGCTGTTCAAGAACGGCAACGTCGAGGCGACCCGCATCGGCGCGCTTTCGAAGTCGCAGTTGACCGCATTCCTTGACAGCAATATTTAAACCCCTTACGCTCTGACCGAAGATTCCTGCGCCGGTAAAGGGCCGGCGCAGCCAGAATCCCGCACCGGCAGTCCCGGGTGCGCCTTCTTCCCCGTTACTAAGTTAGCAAGCCAGGCAGGCCACGGGTCGATTCCGGCTCCTTCTCGTCTTTAATTTCGGTCGTCTATGCACCTTTCGGAACTGAAGTCCCTCCACGTCACGGAGTTGGTCGACATGGCGGTCGCCGATCAGATCGACGGCGCCAATCGCCTGCGCAAGCAGGACCTCATCTTCGCCATGCTCAAGCACCAGGCGAAGAAGGGCGAATCGATCTTCGGCGACGGAACGCTGGAAGTGCTGCCCGACGGCTTCGGCTTCCTGCGCTCGCCCGACACCTCGTACCTCGCGAGCACCGACGACATCTACGTCAGCCCGTCGCAGATCCGCCGCTTCAACCTGCACACCGGCGACACGATCGAAGGCGAGATCCGCACCCCCAAGGACGGCGAGCGCTACTTCGCGCTGGTCAAGGTCGACAAGGTCAACGGCGAGCCGCCGGAGGCCGCCAAGTCCAAGATCCTGTTCGAGAACCTGACCCCGCTGCACCCGAACGAGCAGTTCAGGCTCGAGCGCGAGATCAAGGCCGAGGAGAACATCACCGGCCGCATCATCGACATCATCGCCCCGGTCGGCAAGGGCCAGCGCGGCCTGATCGTCTCGCCGCCCAAGGCGGGCAAGACCGTGATGCTGCAGCACCTGGCGCACGCGCTGATCGCGAACCAGCCCGAGGCGACGCTGATCGTGCTGCTGATCGACGAGCGTCCGGAGGAAGTGACCGAGATGACGCGCACGGTGCGCGGCGAAGTGGTCGCCTCGACCTTCGACGAGCCCGCCAGCCGCCACGTGCAGGTGGCCGAGATGGTGATCGAGAAGGCGAAGCGCCTGGTCGAGCACAAGAAGGACGTGGTGATCCTGCTCGACTCGATCACGCGCCTCGCGCGCGCCTACAACACGGTGGTGCCGGCCTCGGGCAAGGTGCTCACCGGCGGCGTCGACGCCAACGCGCTGCAGCGCCCGAAGCGCTTCTTCGGCGCCGCGAGGAACATCGAGGAAGGCGGCTCGCTGACCATCATCGCCACCGCGCTGATCGACACCGGCAGCCGGATGGACGACGTGATCTACGAGGAGTTCAAGGGTACCGGCAACATGGAGATCCACCTCGACCGGCGCATGCACGAGAAGCGGATCTACCCGGCGATCAACGTCAACCGCTCCGGCACCCGCCGCGAGGAGCTGCTGATCAAGCCCGAGATCCTGCAGAAAGTCTGGGTGCTGAGAAAGCTCCTGTACCCGATGGACGAGCTCGAGGCGGCGGAATTCCTGATCGACAAGATCCGCGCCACCAAGAACAACGCCGAGTTCTTCGACTCGATGCGCCGGGGCTGAGCAGGATTGCCCGCAGTATTGCTTTAACCCCTTGTTTTACGTATAATTCGCGCCTTTTCCGCCGCAGGCCAGCCATGAAGACCGGAATCCACCCCGAATACCACACGGTGATCTTCCTCGACACCGCCGCCAACCACAGTTTCCTGACGCGCTCCTCGATCGACACCAAGGGCCGCGACAAGATGAAGTGGGAGGACGGCAACGAGTACCCGGTGATCAAGGTCGAAGTGTCCTCGGAGTCGCATTCGTTCTACACCGGCAAGCACAAGATCATGGACACCGCGGGCCGGGTCGAGAAATTCAAGCGCCGCTACACGCGGACCAAGAAGACCGAGAAGACCGAGTAGAGGCTCTCGGCGATGCAAGACAAAGGGCGGCTGCGGCCGCCCTTTTTGTTTTCCGCGCCGCGCTCCACGGCGCCTAAAATACCCGCATGATCCGTAGGCTCGCGCTGCCGCCTTCTTTCGCGGTGCTGGCGCTGATAGCGCTGGCGTTCGTCCTGCCGGGCCTCGCGGGGCACGATCCGTGGAAAACCTTCGACGTGATCACGATCGAGATCGTGCACCAGATGCACCTCAACGGCGACTGGCTGGTACCGCACGTGGCGGGCGAGCCCTGGCTCGAGGATCCGCCGCTGTACGCCTGGGTCGGGCTCGGCTTCGCCAAGGCGCTCGGCTGGGCGGTGCGGTTCCACGAGGCGGTGCGGCTGGCGAGCGGCGCGTTCCTGCTCGCCGCGTTCGGCCTGCTCTACCTCGCCGCGCGGCAGTGGGCGCCGGAGGAGCAGCGGCGCGCCGAGGCGGCTTCGGCGGTGCTGCTGCTGCTGGGCTCGGTCGGGCTGATCGTGCACGCGCACGAGGCGGTCTCCGACCTCGCCAGCCTCGCCGCGGTCTGCGGCGGCTTCGCCGCGCTGCCGCCGGCCGCGCGGCGGCCGCTGGCGGCGGGCGCGGCCTTCGGCGCCGCCCTCGGGATCGCGTTCCTGTCCACCGGCTTCGTGGTGCCGCTCGCGCTCGCCGCGGCGGTGCTGCTCGCGCACCTCGTGTGCGGCGAATGGCGCACGCGGCGCGGCGCGGTCTTCGTCGCCGTCGCGCTGCCGGTCGCGCTGGCGATCGCGGCGAGCTGGCCGCTTGCGCTGTGGCTGCGCTCGCCGGCGCTGTTCGGCGACTGGTGGGCGAATACCGCGCGCCTGCGCGGGGGCTTCCTGGACAACCTGGGCTACTACCTGGTGCTCGCGAGCTGGTTCGCGTGGCCGGCCTGGCCGCTCGCGGCCTGGGCGGCGTGGACCCGGCGCCGGCGCTGGCGCGAGCCGCGGCAGTTCGTGCCGCCGGCGGCCGCGCTGTTCGCGCTTTTGGGCATCTCGCTCGCCGGCCCCGACCAGGACGTGAACGGAATCGCGCTGCTCGCGCCCCTGGCGCTGCTCGCCGCGCCCGTCATCGGCCAGCTGCGCCGCGGCGCGGCGGCCGCGCTCGACTGGTTCGGCGTGATGACCTTCGGCTTCTTCGCCGGCCTGGTCTGGCTCGGCTACGTGGCGATGATGACCGGCGTGCCGCCGCGCATCGCGCACAACTTCGCCAAGCTCGCGCCGGGCTTCAGCGCGCATTTCCAGCCGCTGGCGTTCGCGGTCGCGCTCGCGGCGACGCTCGGCTGGCTCTACCTCGTGCTGTTCACCGCGCCCTCGCCGACCCGCGGCGTGACGCGCTGGGCCGCGGGCGTGGCGCTGCTGTGGACGGCCTTCGCCACCCTGTGGCTGCCTTATGCCGACTATCTGAGCAGCTACCGCCCGGTCGCATTGCAGATCAAGGCGAAGCTGCCGCCCGGCGCGACGTGCATCGCGCGCTACAAGCTCGGCGACGCGCAACGCGCGGCGCTGAGCTACCATGCGGGCATCGTCACCCGCAGGTTCGATCCGCTCAAGCCGTGCCCGCTGCTGCTCACGGAGGGTTCGCCCGGACACGAGGCCGGCGCGCCGCCGGGATGGATCAAGCTCGCGGACGTCGGCCGCCCGGGCGACCGCGACGAGCGCATCAGGCTCTACCGGCGGCCGCGATAATCCACCCTTTCGACGGAGGCAGCATGGACCAGGAAACCTTCAACATCAGCATCCGCAAGTTCCTCAAGATGGTCGGCGTGAATTCGCAGCGCGAAATCGAGCAGGCGGTCGGCAAGGCGATCGAGGGCGGCACGCTGAAAGGCGACGAAAGCGTCCCCGCGCGGGTCACGCTCGAGATTCCCTCGCTCGGGGTCAAGGTGCCCTTCGACGGGGACATCAAGTTAAAATGAACCTCCGCTGATCCCTTACCGGCAACGGGGGAAATCTCATGAACAAGGCCAGGGAATTCGACCAGTCGGTGGTGACGGAGCTGAAGGCGCTGCTCGGCGAGCGCGTCACCACCTCCGCGAGTGTGCGCGAGCATCACGGCAAGGACGAATCCTACTTCCCCTACGCGCTGCCCGACGCCGTGGTTTACCCGCACAGCACCGAGGAGGTGCGCGACGTGGTCAACATCTGCCGCCGCCACGGCGTGCCGATGATCCCGTTCGGCGTCGGCACCTCGCTCGAGGGGCACGTGCTCGCGATCGAAGGCGGCGTGACGATCGACCTGTCGCAGATGAACGCGGTGCTCGCGGTGCACGAGGAGGACCTCGACGCGGTGGTGCAGGCCGGCGTCACGCGCAAGCAGCTCAACGAATACATCAAGCACACCGGCCTTTTCTTCCCCATCGATCCCGGCGCCGACGCGACTATCGGCGGCATGGCCTCCACCCGCGCCTCCGGCACCAACGCGGTGCGCTACGGGACCATGCGCGAGAACGTCATTTCGCTCACGGTGGTGCTTGCCGACGGGCGCATCATCAAGACGGCGCGGCGCGCGAAGAAGTCCTCCGCCGGCTACGACCTGACGCGCCTTTTCGTCGGCGCCGAGGGCACGCTCGGCATCATCACCGAGGTGACGGTCAGGCTCTACCCGGTGCAGGAGGCGATGTCGGCCGCGGTGTGCGCCTTCGACTCGATCGACGGCTGCACGCAGACCGTGATCCAGACCATCCAGGCGGGCGTGCCGGTGGCGCGCTGCGAGATCGTGTGCGAGCACAGCATCGACGCGATCAACAAGTACAAGAAGACCGACTACCGCGTCGCGCCGACGCTGTTCTTCGAGTTCCACGGCACCCAGGCGAGCGTGGTCGAGCAGGCCGAGACGGTGCAGGAGATCGCGCGCGAGAACGGCGGCAAGGACTTCCAGTGGGCAACCAGGCCCGAGGAGCGCAACGTGCTGTGGGAGGGGCGCCACAACGCCTACTTCGCCTGCCTGCAGACGCGTCCCGGGGCGCGCGCGCTTTCCACCGACGTCTGCGTGCCGATCTCGCGCCTGGCCGAATGCGTGCGCGAGACCATGGAGGACGTCAAGAGCTATGTCGTTCCGGTGCCGATGGTGGGCCACGTCGGCGACGGCAACTTCCACCTCATCTTCCTGATCGACCCGCAAAAGCCCGAGGAGCTGGAGCTCGCGAAGACGCTCAACAAGCGCCTGGTGAGGCGCGCGCTGTCGATGGAAGGCACCTGCACCGGCGAGCACGGGGTCGGCATGGGCAAGCAGGGCTCGATGCAGGAGGAGCTGGGCGAGGCGGTCGACCTGATGCGCGACATCAAGCGCCTGTTCGATCCCGAGAACCTGATGAACCCGGGCAAAGTGGTCACGCTCTGAAGCCCCCGATGAGCGCGGAAAAGCGGCTCAGGCAACTGGGCATCGAGCTGCCGGAGGCGCCCTCGCCGGTGGCCAACTACGTCAACGCGGTGCGCGTCGGCAATCTGCTGTTTCTCTCGGGCAAGGGGCCCTCGGCGGTCGACGGCCTGCGGCCCGCGGGCAAGCTCGGGCGCGAGTTCAACCTCGAGCAGGGCTACAAGTTCGCCCGCTCGACCGGGCTCGCGCTGCTGGCGGTGATGCGCGCGGAGCTGGGCAGCCTCGATCGCGTCAAGCGGGTGGTGAAGCTGCTCGGGATGGTGAACGCGGTGCCCGATTTCGCCGACCAGCCGAAAGTCATCAACGGCTGCTCGGACCTGATGGTCGAGGTGTTCGGCGAGCGCGGCCGGCACGCGCGCTCCGCGGTCGGCTTGGGCTCGCTGCCGAGCGGCATCCCGGTGGAGATCGAGGCCGTGATCGAGATCGGCCCGGCGGCGAAGAAACGGCCGAAGAAGAAGCGCGCCGCCAAGCGCCGGCGCTAGACCGACATGATGGTGCGCCGGTAGTACTTCAGCTCCTCGATCGACTCGAGGATGTCGGCCAGCGCCTCGTGCTTGCTCTCCTTGACGAAGCCTTTTATCACCTCGGGCTTCCAGCGCTTGGCGAGCTCCTTCAGCGTCGAGACGTCGAGGTTGCGGTAATGGAAGTGGGCTTCGAGCTTCGGCATCCAGCGCGCGAGAAAGCGCCGGTCCTGGCAGATCGAGCTGCCGCACATCGGCGAGGCATTCGCCGGCACGTGCTCGGCAAGGAACGCAAGCGCCGCGGTTTCGGCCTGCGCCTCGTCGAGCGTCGAGGCCTTGACCTTGTCGATCAGCCCCGAGCGACCGTGGGTGCCCTTGTTCCAGGCGTCCATCGCCTCGAGCACCTCGTCGGGCTGGTGCACCACCAGCACCGGGCCCTGCGCCACCGGGCTCAGGTCGGACGCGGTGACGAGCAGCGCGATCTCGATGATGCGATCCGAGTCCGGCTGCAGCCCGGTCATTTCCATGTCGATCCAGATCAGGTTGTTCTGGTCCTGCGCCACCGCGATTCACCTTTATCCGCCTGAAAACCCGCGGTATTCTCTCACAGCATGCCTAACGCCTTTACCTGGGTCTTCCTCGCCGCGCTCGCCGCGGCGAGCGTCGTGCGCCTGTGGCTCGCGCGGCGTCAGATCCTGCACGTGCGCGCGCACCGGGCAAAAGTGCCGCAGAGCTTCGCCGAGACGATTCCGCTACCCGCGCACCAGAAGGCGGCCGACTACACCGTCGCCAAGGCGCGCCTCGGCGCGGTCGATGTCCTGATCGGCGCCGCGGCGCTGCTCGCGCTGACCCTGGGCGGTCTGATCGAGCGCATCTCGGCGCTCTGGGCACGCGTGTTCGAGGTCAGCGGCATCGCGCATGGCACCGCGCTGGTGGTCACGGTCGTGGCGCTGCTCTCGGCGCTCGAGCTGCCGCTGACGGTCTACCGGACCTTCGTGTTGGAGGCGCGCTACGGATTCAACCGCATGACGCCCGTGCTGTTCGTCGCCGATCTGGCCAAGCAGGCCCTGCTCGCGGCGCTGCTCGGCATCCCGCTGCTGGTGCTGGTGCTGTGGCTGATGGGCGCGATGGGCGCGCGCTGGTGGCTGTACGTCTGGCTCGCCTGGATGGGGTTCAACCTGCTGGTGCTGCTGATCTACCCCACCTTCATCGCGCCGCTGTTCAACAAGTTCACCCCGCTCGCGGACGCGACGCTCGCCGGGCGCATCGAGGCGCTGCTCGCGCGCTGCGGGTTTCGCGCCAAGGGGCTTTACGTGATGGACGGATCGAAGCGCTCGAGCCACGGCAACGCCTACTTCACCGGCTTCGGCGCGTCCAAGCGCATCGTCCTGTTCGACACGCTGCTGGCGCGGCTCGCGCCGCCGGAGGTCGAGGCGGTGCTCGCGCACGAGCTGGGGCACTACAAGCGCCACCACGTCTGGAAGCGGGTGCTGCTGCTGTTCGCGCTTTCCTTCGCCCTGCTCTGGATTCTCGGCAGGCTGATCGACCAGGAATGGTTCTACCTCGGCCTCGACGTTTCGACGCAGTCGGCGGCCACGGGCCTGCTGCTGTTCGTGCTGGTGATGCCGGTGTTCACCTTCCTCCTGCACCCGCTCACCAGCCTGTACTCGCGCCGGCACGAGTACGAGGCCGACGCCTACGCGGCGTCCCACGCCAGCGCGGCCGAGCTGGTGAAGGCGCTGGTCAAGCTGTACCAGGACAACGCGGCGACGCTCACGCCCGACCCGGTGCATTCGGCTTTCTACGACTCCCACCCGCCGGCGGCCACGCGCATTGCGCGGCTGCAACATTCAGCGAGCTGATCATGGAAGACTTCGCGCAGCGCAAGTGCAAACCCTGCGAGGGCGGCGTGCCGCCCTACACTCCGCAGCAGGCGGCAGAGATGCTCAAGCAGCTCAAGGGCTGGCTCATCGAGGACGGCAAGCTGGTCAAGCTCTACCCGTTCACCAACTACTACCAGACCATGGCTTTCGTGAACGCCCTGGCCTGGGTCTCGCACCGCGAGGATCACCACCCCGACCTGACGGTCGGCTACAACCAGTGCCGCGTCGAGTACTCGACCCACGCGATCGGCGGTCTTTCGGAAAACGACTTCATCTGCGCTGCAAAGTGCGACGCGCTGTTCGGGCTCTAGCGGGTGGACGCGCAGGCGGCCCCGGGCACGGTCATCGCCGGCTTCGGCCGCGCCAGCCTGGTGCGCACCGAGGGCGGCGAGCTGCTGCGGGCCACCGCGCGCAACCGCCGGCTGCAGCCCGTCTGCGGCGACCGCGTCGTGCTGTCGGGGATCGCCGCCGGGCGCGCGGTGATCGAAGCGGTCGATCCGCGCCGCACCGTCTTTCAGCGGGCGAGCCGGCACCGCACCAAGATTCTCGCCGCCAACGTCACCCAGGTGGTGGTGCTGGTCGCCTGCGAGCCGTCGTTTTCCGACGAGCTGGTGTGCCGCTTCCTCGCGGCGGCCGAGCTCGCGCGCCTGCCCGCGCTGATCGCGCTCAACAAGACCGACCTCGCCGCCCTGCGCGATGAGGCCCTGCGCGCGCTCGAGCCGTTCCGCGGCCTGGGCTACCCGCTCATCGAGCTGGCCGGCAAGCGCGACGCGCTGCCGCTGCTGCCCTACCTGCACCGCCACCGCAGCCTGCTGGTCGGGCAGTCGGGAATGGGGAAATCGACCCTGGTGAAGACGCTCGTGCCGCAGGCCGAGGTGCGCATCGGCGAGATTTCGCGTTTCCTGGACAGCGGGCGCCAGTCGACCACCGCCTCGCGCCTGTACGCGGTCGACGCCGCGAGCGAGATCGTCGATACGCCGGGGGTGTCCGAGTTCGGCCTCGCCGGGCTCGCCGCGCGCGAGATTGCGGCGTGCTTTCGCGAGTTCGGCGCCCACGCCGCGCGCTGCCGCTTCCAGGATTGCCGCCACCTGTCCGAGCCGGACTGCGCGGTGCGGGAGGCGACGCTCTCCGGCGCCGTGCATCCGAGGCGGCTCGCGCTCTATCATCGCATCGTGCAGCAGGAGCGCGCCGGGGCGGAGGCGCGATGAGGCGGATCTACAGCTCCTGGAACCTCGCCGCGGTCCATCATGCCAAGAACCTGCTCGAGGTGGAGGGCATCCGGGCCCGGGTACGCAACGAGGTGATCTCGTCCGGGATCGGGCAGCTGCCGCCGATCGAGTGCCAGATCGAGCTCTGGGTGGTCGACGACGCGAACGCCGAGCGCGCCGAGCACATCCTGCGCTCCGGCACCGTACGGCCTGAGGAGCGCGGCCGCCTCTGGCGCTGCGCCGACTGCGGCGAGGTTTCCGAGGCTCAGTTCACCCAGTGCTGGCGTTGCGGCGCGTACCGCCGCGAGTGAGCGCGGCGGCGGGGCGCTAGCCCAGCAGGTGCGCGATCGAAAGCAGGACCAGGATGAACACCCAGACCACCAGCGCGCGCCACAGCAGCCCGACGGTGGCGTCGAGCGTCGGCACGTCGGCTGCCTCGCCCACGCCGAGCTCGGGGCGCGCCTGCTCGCCGTCGCCGGAGAGCGGCATGCCCAGCCGCACGCCCATCGCGCCGGCGCCGGTCGCCAGCACCACGCCGGCGTTCTGGTCGGCCCAGTTGCGCGCCTGGGTGCGCCAGCAGTAGACGGCGTCCTCGAAATCGCCCACCACCGCGAAGGCGGCCGCGGTCAGGCGCACCGCGGGCCATTCGAGGACGAACAGGGCGCGCTTGGCGAAGTCGCCGAAGGCGCCGAGCCCGCCCCAGCGCTGGCGCAGGAACACGGCGAAGCGGTACAGGATCGCGCCGCTCGGCCCCGGCAGCAGCACGTACCACAGCAGCACGCCGAACACGTGCCGGTGCGAGGCGAGCAGCGCCTCTTCGACCGACAGACGCACGATCTCCTCGCGCGTGCGCGGCGCGACCGGCTCGCCGCGCCACTCCGCGATCAGCTCGCGCGCGCGATCGAGCTCGCCCGACTTGAGCGCGGCCTGGATGGCGGTGAACGAGTGGCTGAACTGGCGAAAACCGAGCGTCAGGTAGAGCACCGCGACATCGAACAGCAGCGACAGCAGCGGGCTCGCGAGATGCAGCAGCGAGTGCAGCGCGATCGCGAGCACGAACGCGGGCGCAACGCCCACCAGCCAGGCGATCAGTCCGTGCCCGCCCTGCTCCGCGTTGAAGGCGCGCTCGAGCCGGCCCGCCATATCTTCCAGAACGGCGAACCAGACTTTGAGGTCGCCGAGCGGGCGCCATTGCTCGAGGAGCAGCGCAGCGATGATCGCGATAACGGTCATGACACCGAGCGTGTCGGAGACGCCTCAAGATAGCATAGATGGCGATAGAGGTTGACCAGCATGCCGGCGGTGGCGCCCCAGATGTAGTAGTCGCGGTAGGGAATGGCGTAGAACCAGCGCATCTCGCCCTGGAACTCGCGCGAATGGCGCTGGTGATTCTGCGGATCGAGCAGGAACGACAGCGGCACCTCGAACACCTCCTCGACCTCGCCCGCGTCGGGCCGCAGCTCGAGCGGCGCGGCCACCGCGCCGACCACCGGCGTGATGCGGTAGCCCGTGCGCGTGCTGTAGTCGCCGAGACGCCCGAGCACGCGCACCCGCTCGGGAGCGAGGCCGATTTCCTCGTGCGTCTCGCGCAGCGCGGTGGACTCCGGCGTCGGATCGGCGGGCTCGGCGCGCCCGCCGGGGAAGCTGATCTGCCCCGAATGGCTGCGCAGGTGCGCGGTGCGGCGCGTGAACAGCATCGTCAGCTCGTGCTCGCGCTCGACGATCGGAATCAGAACCGAGGCCGGCGTGAACGCGCCGCTCGCGCTCACGCCCGGGTCGCCCGGCAGCGCCGCCGCGCCCGGCCCGGGCGCGGCGAGGCGCCGGCGCAGCTCCTCCACGTCGAGTTCGACCGCCCCGCCGTGGACCAGCCTCGCGCGCATGCGGCTCAGGCGCGCCGCGTCACGGCGTCAGGATGACCGAGCCGGTGGTCTTGCGCGACTCCAGATCGCTGTGCGCCTTCGCGGCGTCGGCCAGCTTGTAGCGCCCGGTGGTCTCGATCTTCACCTTGCCGGACTTGACCACGTCGAACAGGGCGTTCGAGCGCTCGACCAGCTCGCCGCGGCTGGCGATGTAGGTGGCGAGCGTCGGGCGCGTGACGTAGAGCGAGCCCTTCGCCGAAAGGATGCCGAGATTGACCGGCGGCACCGGGCCCGAGGCGTTGCCGAAGGTCACCATCAGGCCGCGCGGGCGCAGGCAGTCGAGCGAGCCTTCCCAGGTCGTCTTGCCGACTCCGTCGTAGACCACCGGCACGCCTTTGCCGCCGGTGATCGCCTTGACCTTCTCGACGAAGTTCTCCTTGGAGTAGTTGATGACGTGCTCGGCGCCGTGCGCCTTGGCGAGCGCCGCCTTCTCGTCCGAGCCCGCGGTGGCGATGGTGGTGACGCCGAGCGCCTTGAGCCACTGGCAGGCGATCAGGCCGACGCCGCCGGCCGCGGCGTGCCACAGCACCGTGTCGCCCTTCTTCACCGCATAGGTGGAGAAGATGAGGTAGTGCACCGTCAGGCCCTTGAGCAGCATCGAGGCGGCCTGCTCTTCGCTGATGCCCTGCGGCAGTTTCACCATGCGGTCCGCGGGCACGACGCGGGATTCGCAGTACGAGCCGATCAGGCCGGTGTAGGTGACGCGGTCGCCCGCCTTGAGATCGGTGACGCCCGGACCGACCGCCTCCACCACGCCCGCGCCCTCGTTGCCCGCCACCTGGGGCAGCGGCATCGGGTAGAGCCCCGAGCGCTGATAGGTGTCGACGAAATTGACCCCGATCGCGGTGTGCTTGATGCGCACCTGCCCCTGCCCGGGCTCGCCGACCTGAACGTCGTCGAGCTGCAGTACTTCCGGTCCGCCGGTCTTGTGAAAGCGAATTGCCTTTGCCATCTATGCCTCCTCAGTGAAATATCGTCATTACGCCGGTGTAGCCGTAAAGCCGGTCGTGGGAAATTTCGCCGCTGCAGAAGAATCCTACCAGCGGCACGTCGCCGAGCGCCTCGCGCACCAGTTCCATCTCCGCGCCGCGCCGGCCGAACATGTGCTCGCCGCGCCCGAGGCAGGAGAAGTACAGCGCGCCGCGCGGCGCGGGGCCGCATTCGCGCAGCTCCCCCAGCATACGCCGCAAATCCTCGCCCGCGCTCGCAGCGTCGCGCTTGCAGAAGATTATCTCGTCGCCCGGCGCGACAACGTCTCCGATCGCGACCAGCTTGTTGCGCGGGTCGATGCCCACCACATTGCGCACCAGGTAGTCCCCGGTGTCGGAGCCGCGCACCGGCAGGCCCGCGAGCACGAACGCGGCCGCGCGCCGCAGGTCGCGCGCGAGAAGCTCGCCGACGGCGTCGCGGAACACGTCGAGCGCGGGCCGCCCGTCGAGCTCGGCGATGATGTTGTCCTCGCACGCGGTGACGCGGTAGCGGCCGACGCCCGAGGCGCCGCCGGGCGCGGGCAGCGGCGCGCAGCCCTGCGTCAGCCGGGTGGAAACGCCGACGCCGGAGGCCAGCACGACCCCGGACAGGCCGCCCGAGACGACGTCGTTCGCCACCTGCAGCGTTTGCCCGCGCGAGCTGGAGAGCCCGCCGACGAGGTAGCCGCTGTGGACCTTCGAGGCCATGTCGGTCACCAGCCCGGCGACGTCGGGCGCCTGCGGGTCGGCGTGCACGACCGCGAAGTGGGCGGCCTGCGCGCCCTGCGCGGACAGCCGCGTGCGGCCCGAGAACACCCGGTAGTCCTGCGGCGCGAACTCGGCGACCATCGCCACCAGTGCGGGCTGGTCCTGGTACTCGACCCCCGTGGCGAGCACGCCGACGCCGACCGTGCCGACCCAGTCGTCGATGCCGGTGCGCAGGCGCAGCGCGCCGACGATGCGCTCGGCCTCGGGGGCCAGCGCCTCGGTGAAGTAGACGAAGCCGAGCCCGCCCTGCGGGCGGCCGATGCGCTCGGCGCATTGCGCGACGCAATGCTCCCAGTCCGCCCCGGCGGCATGCGCGTAGGCGAAACGCCTCATTTCTTGGGCTCGTCCTTGGGTTCGTCCTTGGGCTCGTTCTTCGGTTCGGTCATTGCCTGCTGCATCAGCGACCAGGGCCAGAGCATGGGGTTCACGCCGCCCTGCTCCGCGCCACCGGCCGCGGGCGCCTGCGTGCCGGCGTGCATGGCATTGAGGGCCGACTTCTGCAGCTCGAGGCCCTGGATCGAGAAGCGCACCATGTTCAGGTTCATCGAAAGCCAGGCCTCGATCGAGCGCAAGTCGGCGATGCGCTTCTCGACTTCCTGCGGGTCGAGCGTGGGCATCGCCATTCCCGGCAGCGGCAGCCCGAGCGGGCCCCACAGCCGGCGGAACATCTCGAATGGATCCTGGGACGGATTGCTGTTGGACATGGTGCCTCCGGAAATCGATCTGCGCTCGGACCCCGCTACTGCGCATCCTCGAAGAAGCTGCGCACTTCGGACTCGCGCTCGAGCGTGTCCTGGTAGCCGAGGTCGATGAGCGCGCGGCAGAACGGCGCCTCGAACAGCAGGTAGCTCGCCAAGTTGGATCCGGAGCGGCTCAGCGCCCCGCTCGGGCGCAGCAGGAACCGCACCGTGCGCGGAAGCTCGTGCAGAAAGCGCGCCGCGACGCGCTCGATCGGCTGCGACGGCGTGACGAAAAGGACCTTGACCGGCCGCAGCGGGACGTTGGCGCTCGCACGCGCCTCGGGCGGAATCGCCTCCAGGGTACGGTTGATGCGCTCGAGGCGCTCGATGTCGACCATCAGGCTGTCGAGAAAGATGCTGTTGAGCGCGTGGCCGGCGATCTGCGCCAGCGAGGGATACAGGTTGGAGCGCGCCCGCGCCTGCTCGAGCGACTGCCGCCCGGTGCCGACGATCAGCACGCGGTCCGCGCCGAGGTGCAGCGCGGGACTGACCGGCGCGATCTGCCGCATCGAGCCGTCGCCGAAATACTCGCGGTGCACCTTGACCGCGGGGAAGATGAACGGCAGCGCCGAGGACGCGAGCAGGTATTCCAGCTTCATCGACACCGCGGCGCCGATGCGCTGGTTGCGCTCCCATCCCTCCAGGCCCGAGCCGCCCTGGAAGAACGACACGCTCTGCCCGGAGGTGTAGCCCGATGCGGTGACGCACACGGCGTACAGGGCGCCCGCATCGATGTTGTCCTGGATGCGCTCGAAGGACAGCTCGTTCTCGAGCGTCCGCCTGAGCGGCGCGTTGTCCAGCAGCGAGACGGGGTTGCGGTGGGAGACCAGCATCATCGAGGACAGCCACCGCGCGCCGCTCTTGGCGATGCTCCAGGCGTCGGTGCGATAGACCTTGTTGCAGCGCATGCTCTCCCACTGCTCGAGCAGCCTCGCGACTGACCCGCTGAAATCGTCCGCATACGCGGCGAGCGTCGCCGCGTTGATCGCCCCCGCCGAGGTTCCGCAAACGATCGGAAACGGGTTCTTGACCGGATTGCCGAGAATTTCGCGCACCGCCTTGATGACGCCCACCTGGTAGGCGGCGCGCGCGCCGCCTCCGGTGAGCACCAGTCCCGCGCGCGGGCGCCCCCGCCCCGCAAGGGGGGCGCCGTTCGGGGTTGAATCCGCGCTCGCCATTCCCGACCGGTTCGCCGCGCTAGAAAAGGCTCTGGTCCTGGCCGCGCGGCGCGTTGACGTCCACTACGGTCAGAGCGGTCATGTTGACGATGCGGCGCACCGTCGCCGAAGGCGTCAGGATATGGACCGTGCGTGCCGCGCCGAGCAGGATCGGCCCGATCGTCACGCCGTCGCCCGAGGCCGTCTTGAGCAGGTTGAACGCGATGTTCGACGCGTCCAGCGTCGGCATGATCAGCAGGTTCGCCTCGCCGTTCAGGCGCGAGTGCGGGAAGACCTTGAGCCGGATTTCCTCGGACAGGGCTGCGTCGCCGTGCATCTCGCCTTCGACCTCGAGCTCCGGAGCGCGTTCATTCAGGATCGCAAGCGCCCTGCGCATTTTTTCCGCGGACGGCAGGGCGACGGAGCCGAAATTGGACGCCGACAGCAGCGCCACCTTGGGCGCCATGCCGAAGCGGCGGACCTCCTCGGCGGCGAGGATGGTCATCTCCGCGATGTGCTCCGCGTCCGGATCGGCGGTGACGTAGGTGTCGCAGATGAAGACCATGCGCTTGGGCAGCATCAGCGCGTTCATTGCCGCGAAATGGCTGACCCCCGGGCGCAGGCCGATCACCTGCTCCACGTAGCGCAGGTGCAGGGCATGCGCGCCGAAGGTCCCGCACAGCATCGCGTCCGCCTCGCCCTTCAGGATCAGCATGGAGCCGATGAGGGTGTTGCGCCGGCGCATCTCGATCTTCGCGTACTCGGGCGAGACGCCCTTGCGCTCGGTGAGCCTGTGGTAGGTGCTCCAGTAGTCGCGGTAGCGGGGGTCGTATTCGGGATTGACCAGATCGAACTCGCGCCCGGCGCGCATGCGCAGCCCGAGTTGCACGAGCCGCTGCTCGATCACGGCCGGGCGCCCGATCAGGATCGGGTTGGCGAGGCCTTCGTCGACGACGATCTGGATCGCGCGCAGCACGCGCTCGTCCTCGCCCTCGGCGTACACGACGCGCCTGGGCTGGGCTTTGGCCGCCGAAAAGAGCGGCTTCATGATGAGGCCGGAGTGGTACACGAACTGCGTCAGCGACTCTCGGTAGGCCTCCAGGTCGACGAGCGGGCGCGTCGCGACGCCCGAATCCATCCCCGCCTTGGCGACCGCGGGCGCAATGCGCGCGATGAGGCGCGGGTCGAAGGGCTTGGGGATCAGGTAATCGGGACCGAAGCTGACCGACTCGATTCCGTAGGCCTGGGCGACCTGCTCCGAGGTCTCGGCCTGCGCCAGGTCCGCGATCGCGCGCACCGCCGCCAGCTCCATCTCCGTCGTGATGCCCGTCGCACCGACGTCGAGCGCGCCGCGAAAGATGAACGGAAAGCACAGCACGTTGTTCACCTGGTTCGGATAGTCGGACCGCCCGGTGGCGATCACCGCGTCCGGCCGCGCCTGCTTGGCGAGCTCGGGCCGGATTTCCGGCTCCGGGTTGGCAAGCGCGAGGATCAGCGGCCGCTCGGCCATCGCCTGCACCATCTCCGGCGTCACCACGCCGCCGGCTGAGAGCCCGAGCAGGACGTCGGCGCCCTGGAGCACTTCGGCCAGCTTGCGCGCGCTCGTGTGCTTGGCGTAGCGCGCCTTGTCCGGATCCATCTCCTCCGTGCGCCCGTGGTACACCACGCCTATGATGTCGGTAACCGTGATGTTCTCGACCGGCATGCCCATCTTGACCAGAAGATCCAGGCAGGCGAGCGCCGCGGCGCCCGCGCCGGAGGTGACCAGACGCACCTTGGCCAGGTCCTTGCCGACCACCTTGAGCCCGTTGAGGATCGCGGCACCGACGATGATCGCCGTGCCGTGCTGGTCGTCGTGGAACACCGGAATGTTCAGCCGCTCGCGAAGCTTGCGCTCGATCTGGAAGCACTCCGGCGACTTGATGTCCTCGAGGTTGATGCCGCCGAAGGTCGGCTCGAGCGCGGCGATGATCTCGACCAGCTTGTCGGGGTCGCGCTCGTCGAGTTCGATGTCGAAGCAGTCGATGCCGGCGAACTTCTTGAAAAGCACCGCCTTGCCCTCCATCACGGGCTTGGCGGCGAGCGGGCCGATCGCGCCGAGGCCCAGCACCGCGGTGCCGTTGGTGATCACGCCGATGAGATTGGCGCGCGAAGTCAGGTTGACCGCTTCGGCGGGGTCGCGCTTGATCTCGAGGCAGGCCGCCGCAACGCCCGGCGAATAGGCCAGCGCCAGATCGCGCTGGTTGGTCAGCTGCTTGGTCGGCAGGATGGAAATCTTGCCCGGGCGCGGCAGACGGTGATACTCGAGCGCGCTCTTCTTCAGTTGCTCGTCCACATTCGGCTCCTGGGGGGGCGAAAATTATAGCGCACCGGTCGTCGCGCTCCGCCCTTTCGGCGGCGACCGCGAGTCGAATGTCCGTATAATCGGTAGCGCTATTCAAACCCGCATCAAAACTTCACGCCGCGCCGCGGAAATTCAGCCATTCGAGGTGATGGAGGTGCTCTCGCGTGCCCAGGCGCTGGAAGCGGCGGGCCGGCGCGTGATTCACATGGAAATCGGCGAGCCCGATTTCACCGCGCCCGAACCTGTCGTGGAAGCCGGCATGCGCGCGCTGCGCGACGGATCGACCGCCTACACGCCCGCGCTCGGGTTGCCCGCGCTGCGCGAGGCGATCGCCGCGCATTACGCGAGCCGGTACGGGGTGGCGGTCCCCGCCGCGCGGATCGCAGTCACCGCCGGCGCCTCGGGCGCGCTGCTGCTCGTGCTCGCGCTGTACCTCGACCCGGGAGACGAAATCCTGGTCCCGGACCCGGGCTACCCCGGCTACAGGCAATTCATCCGCGCCTTCGAGGGCGTGCCCCGCGCGATCGCGGTCGGCGCCGAGTCGGCCTTCCAGCCGACACTCGAGTCGGTGCAGCGCGCCTGGAGCCCGAACACGCGCGGGCTGCTGGTGGGCTCGCCGTCGAACCCGAGCGGAACGCTGCTGCCGCGCGCGGAGTTGCGCCGCATCGCGCAGTTCCTGGCCGAGCGCGGCGGCGTGCTGATCGTCGACGAGATCTACCAGGGACTGGTCTACGGCGAGGCGCCCTCCACGGCGCTCGATCTACCGGGCGAGGTCGTGCTGGTGAACAGCTTCTCGAAGTACTTCTGCATGACCGGCTGGCGGCTCGGCTGGACCGTGCTTCCCGCGGCGAGCACGCGCGCGTTCGAGAACATCGCGCAGCACCTTTTCATCTGCGCCTCGAGCGCCGCGCAGCACGCGGCTCTGGCGGCGTTCGGGCAGCCGGCGCTGGAGATTCTGGAGGGCCGCCGCAGGGAATTCGAGCGGCGGCGCGATTTCATCGTCCCCGAGTTGCAACGCGCCGGGCTGACGGTGCCGTGCACGCCCAACGGCGCGTTCTACGTCTACGCGGATTGCTCGCGCTTCGATCAGGACGCCAAGCGCTTCGCGCTCGGTCTGCTGGACCGCGGCGGGGTCGCCGCGACGCCCGGCGCCGACTTCGGCGCCAACCAGACGCGGCACTTCCTGCGCTTCGCCTACACGCGCAGCATGGGCGATCTCGAGGAGGGCGCGCGGCGCATCGCGCGCTTCTGCGCGGGCGCCTGACGGGGGGCCGGCGCCGGCGCTAGGAAGACTTGCGGCGCGCGCGGTTGAGGACCCGCTGCAGACGCGAGCGTTCCGCCAGCACCTTGTTCGCGTACTGGGTAGTCGGCTCGCTCATCGCCCCGGCGTACATCTGCAGCGCGGTCACGGTCTCGCCGAAGCGGTGCAGGTACTCGCGCAGGATCTGGGTTCCGACCTCGATGTTGACGTCGGGATCGAGCAGGGCTTCTTCGCCCCCGTGCGCCGCCAGCTTGTCGAGGTGGAACCTCGGCAGCACCTGCATCAGCCCTTTTGCGCCGACGTGGCTTTCCGCAACCGGGTTGTAGCGCGACTCCACCGCCATCACCGCCAGCACCAGCAGCGGATCGACCGCCTGCTGGCGCCCGGCCCTGTAGGCCTCGGCAACGTAGTCCGAGGCAGCCTCGTCGGCCACCCGGTAGCGCCGGGCGATGAACGCCGCAACCGCCCCCTCCTCGCGCCGGGTCTCGGCCGACTTGGCCCTGACCTGCACTTTCGCGTCCACCGGAGCCTCGCTCTCGGGGACCGACTGGGCCGGGCTGTCGGCCGCGGACGGGGTCCCGTCGTCGGCTGCCGCTGCCTGGGTCCCGTCGTCGGCCGCCGCCTGAATCCCGCCGTCGGCGAAGGACTGATTCGCCCGCACCAGCGCATCGGCCTGCTGAATAACGACGTCGCGAGCCGCCGGAACCGTCACCACCAGCACCGCCGCAAAGCCGATCAGCGCGAACACCCCGCGCGCCAGGGAAAGAATCCGAAACATCGTCGACAGACCCGGAATCCGGATCGGCCCACCACCTGTGACCGCATCGCTCACTAGTTCCATCCTGCACCTCCATGCTCATCGCACCGCCGGCTCCGCGCCGCCCCCTTACCCGCGAGCGCAGCTCACGGAAAGGCAATAGTTCACAGGGGGCGAATTCCGGTTCTGGGTGAAAACTGTGAATTAGTACCGGAAGCATACTTCAGGGTGGCGGTTGCTGCACCGCAGCGAAACTGATAATAACGTTAAATTCTGTGTTGCGTCAATCACTTCGAGCGGGCGCACGAAGACCGGCCCGGTGCCGTGCGAACCGGCTGTTCCGGCACCGCTTTTTCTATGCCGCTGGGATTGCCGCCCCGGTAAAATAGGGACTGCGAGATTGAGCCCAGCCGACCCCTCGGCCGGGATCAAGAGAAGCGTTGCGGACCACCCTGGCCTTTACCGTCTTGGTGCATCGACCAAGGCGGTCCGCTCAGCTTCAAAGGCCAGGTGAAGGGCTCGCGCTCTTCACCACGTTCCCGATCGGTTCCCGGTTACGGCCGGGAGCCGGTTGGAAACGGCCATGCGGCTGCTGGATTCAGCGCGGTTCTCGCGCCTGGGGTCGCAGCGGTTGACGGCGGTGATACCTGAACCGACGTCATTTTGGCCGCACGTTTGGCCTTAGGTTTCGCGGGTTTCTTCGCCGCTTTCTTCTTTTTCTTGGCAGCCTTTTTAGGCTTTTTCTTGGCTGCCTTTTTCTTTTTCTTGGCTTTTTTCTTACCCGCTGCCTTCTTCTTCTTGGCAGGTTTCTTAGACGTCTTCTTCTTCTTCTTCTTGGCAGCCTTCTTCTTCTTAGCGGGCTTCTTCGCTTTCTTCGCTTTTTTCTTCGTTGCCATAACTATCTCCTTGATAGTAGTTACAAAGGAAGCCCGGCCATGCAGGCCCGGACTATTCAACCGCCCGAGAAACCATTTCCTCGAGCAGACTGAATTCCTTGTCCTTCCGCTTCACCGCTCAACCTTCGTCGCGAGGTCGTGGTACAGGATGTCCGGATCCAGCCGGATGCCGCCTTCCCACGTCACGGTCGCAGACTCCGAATCGACACTCACCTTCTCGAACTCGCGCACGTCGCGCCAGAGCTTGAACGCACCGATCTCGAGCAGGTTGCCGAGAAACACCCTTCCCTCGAGCCCGTCATCGAACCGCAGCCAGAGCTTGTAGTCCTCTTCGGCCTTGCAGTCGGTGACTCGGTGCATCTTGCTCATCTCCTGTCGCGCTCCAGTCGGATGCCTAGAAAAAGAGCCGGGATCAGTCCCAGCTCAGCGTGCCGCCCGTCTGATACTCGATGACCCGGGTCTCGAAGAAATTTCGTTCCTTCTTCAAGTCGATCATCTCGCTCATCCAGGGAAAAGGGTTGCTCGCGCCCTGGAACAGGGTATCGAGCCCGATCTGCTGGCAGCGCCGGTTGCAGATGAAACGGAGGTATTCCTTGAACATCGGCGCGTTCAGTCCGAGCACGCCGCGCGGCATCGTGTCCTCGGCGTAGCGGTACTCGAGGCCGACGGCCTTGCGGAACAGCTCGTGCAGCTCCTCCCGGAACTGCGGCGTCCACAGATGCGGATTCTCGAGCTTGATCTGATTGACCATGTCGATGCCGAAATTGCAGTGCATCGACTCGTCACGCAGGATGTACATGTACTGCTCGGCCGCACCGGTCATCTTGTTCTGCCTGCCGAGCGACAGGATCTGCGCGAAGCCGACGTAGAAGAACAGACCCTCCATCAGGCACGAAAACACGATCAGGCTCTTGAGCAGCCTTTGATCGTTCTCCGCCGTGCCGGTCCTGAATCCGGGATCGGTGAGGGTGTCTATGAAGGGGATCAGGAACTCGTCCTTCTCCCTGATCGACGGGATCTCGTGATAGGCGTTGAACACTTCGCCCTCCTCGAGGTCCAGCGACTCGACGATGTACTGGTAGGCGTGGGTGTGGATCGCCTCCTCGAAGGCCTGCCGCAGCAGGTACTGCCGGCATTCCGGCGCGGTGATGTGCCGGTAGGTTCCGAGCACGATGTTGTTCGCCGCCAGCGAATCGGCGGTCACGAAGAAGCCGAGGTTGCGCCTGACCACGCGCCGCTCGTCCTCGGTCAGGCCGTCGGGGTCCTTCCAGAGCGCGATATCGCGGCTCATGTTGACCTCCTGCGGCATCCAGTGGTTGGCGCAGGCGGCGATGTACTTCTCCCAGGCCCACTTGTACTTGAACGGAACAAGCTGGTTGACGTCCGCCTTGGAGTTGATGATCGACTTGTCCTCGACCGAGATGCGGCGGAACTCGTTGCCCGCGGCGAACCGCTCGTCCGCGTCCGCAACCCCGCCGGAAGCGGGCATGAACCCCTTCCTCGGCTGGATCGAAAGACCCGGAATCGAGTTCAACTTGCCCTCGTCTTCAAAGCTGAGCATGGCGTTCTCTCCTCATCGCCCTTTTGTTATTGGCACGCCTCGCATTCCGGATTGTCGATCGAGCAGAACGCGGGCTCGCTCGCGCCCGCCGCCGCGTCCGCCATGCCGCCGGTCGCCGGGACCGCGTTCAGCTGGCCGGCCTTGACGGTCGACTTCTCGGCGTGGGTGGCCCCCATCGCGCGCAGGTAGTACGTCGTCTTGAGGCCCCGGATCCAGGCGAGCTTGTAGGTTTCGTCGAGCTTGCGCCCGGAAGCGCCCGCCATGTAGATATTGAGCGACTGCGACTGGTCGATCCACTTCTGCCGTCTCGCCGCGGCCTCGACCAGCCATTTCGGTTCGGTCTCGAAGGCGGTCGCGTACAGCCTGCGCAGTTCAGCCGGCACCCGGTCGATGCGCGCGAGGTTGCCGTCGAAGTACTTGAGGTCTGCGATCATCACCTCGTCCCACAGCCCGGCCTTCTTCAGGTCGTCCACGAGGTATTCGTTCACCACCGTGAATTCCCCCGACAGGTTGGATTTCACGTACAGGTTCTGGTAGGTGGGCTCGATCGAGGCCGAGACGCCGACAATGTTGGCAATTGTCGCGGTGGGCGCGATGGCGAGGCAGTTTGAATTGCGCATGCCGTGCTGCTTGATCCGCGCGCGCAGCGCGTCCCAGCCCAGGGTCGCGGAGCGGTCGACCTCGACGTAGCCGCCGCGCTCCGCGGCCAGGATATCCAGCGTGTCCTGCGGCAGCACGCCGCTGTCCCACAGCGACCCCTCGAAGGAGCCGTAACGGCCCCGCTCCTCGGCCAGCTCGGTCGAGGCCAGATAGGCGCAGTACGCCACCATCTCCATCGACCGGTCGGCGAATTCGACCGCCTCGGGCGAGCCGTAAGCGATGCGCAGGCGGTGCAGGCAGTCCTGGAAGCCCATGATGCCCATGCCCACCGGCCGGTGGCGAAGGTTCGAGTTTCGCGCCTTGTCCACCGCGTAGTAGTTGATGTCGATGACGTTGTCGAGCATGCGCATCGCGGTGCGGATGGTGCGCTGCAGCTTTTCGAAGTCAAGCCCCCTCTCGGTCAGGTGCGCGACCAGGTTGACCGAGCCCAGATTGCACACCGCGATCTCGTCGTCCGAGGTGTTCAGCGTGATCTCCGTGCACAGGTTGGAGCTGTGAACGACGCCGGCGTGCTGCTGCGGGCTGCGCAGATTGCAGGGGTCCTTGAACGTGATCCAGGGATGCCCAGTCTCGAACAGCATGCTGAGCATCTTGCGCCAGAGCTGCACCGCGGGGATCTTCTTGTAAAGCTTGAGCTCGCCCCGCGCCACCTTGTCTTCGCAGCGCAGGTAGGCGTCCTCGAACGCCTTGCCGAAGCTGTCGTGCAGCTCGGGAGCGTCCGAGGGACTGAACAGGGTCCACTCCGCGTTCTGGAGCACGCGCTTCATGAACAGGTCCGGGATCCAGTTGGCCGTGTTCATGTCGTGCGTGCGCCGGCGGTCGTCGCCCGTGTTCTTGCGCAGCTCGAGGAACTCTTCCACGTCGAGATGCCAGGCCTCGAGATAAGAGCACACCGCGCCCTTGCGCTTGCCGCCCTGGTTGACAGCCACCGCGGTGTCGTTCACCACCTTGAGGAACGGAACCACGCCCTGCGACTTGCCGTTCGTTCCCTTGATATGCGACCCGAGCGCGCGCACCGGCGTCCAGTCGTTGCCGAGCCCCCCGGCGAACTTGGCCAGCAGCGCGTTCTCCTTGATGGCGTCGTAGATGCCCTCCAGGTCGTCCGCCACGGTCGTCAGGTAGCACGACGAGAGCTGGGAGCGCTGGGTTCCCGAGTTGAACAGGGTCGGGGTCGAGCTCATGAAATCGAACGTCGAAAGGACGTTGTAGAACTCGATCGCCCGTCCCTCCCGGTCGGACTCGTTCAGCGCGAGCCCCATCGCCACGCGCATGAAGAACGCTTGCGGCAGTTCTATGCGGCGGCCCTGCACGTGCAGGAAATAGCGGTCGTACAGGGTCTGCAGGCCGAGGTAGCCGAAACGAAGGTCGCGCTCGGCCGCAAGCGCCCTGCCAAGGCGCTCCAGGTCGAACTTGGCGAGCTCGGGGTCGAGCAGCTCGGCCGCGATACCGCGCTCGATGAACTGGGGGAAATATTCCGCGTAGCGGGTGCTCATGCCGGCCTGGCTCACCTCCGCGCCGATCACCTCGAGGCGGATGGTGTTCAGCAGCAGCCGCGCGGTCACGTAACTGTAGGCCGGGTCTTTCTCGATCAGTGCGCGCGCCGCCAGGATCGCCGACTTGCGCACCTCATCCATCGGCACGCCGTCATAGAGGTCGCGCAGGGTGGCCTCGAGGATCGCATCGGGCGTCGCCGAGCCCTCCAGGCCCTCGCAGGCGGCGCTCACCAGCCGCTCCAGCGCGACCTTGTCGAGCGGGCGGCGTTCGCCGCGTTCGACCACGTGCAGCACCGCGTCGCCGGCCTGCTGGGCATCTAGCGCCGCCTTCTCTTCCGAGCGCGCCTTGGCGCGCCCTTCCCGGTACAGCACGTACGCGCGCGCAACGTCGTGCTCGCCGGAGCGCATCAGCGCCAGCTCGACCTGGTCCTGGATGTCTTCTATATGGAAGGTGCCGCCCTGCGGCTGGCGCCGCGCCAGGGCTCCGACGACGCCGTCGGTAAGCCCCGCGACCAGTTCGCGGATCCGCGCCGAGGCGGCGCCCTGCCTGCCGTTGACCGCCAGAAACGCCTTCGTCATCGCAACCGCGATCTTGCCCGGCTCGAAGCCGACCACCGCGCCGTTGCGGCGGATCACTTTGTATTCGGAATGTGCCGCCGGGGCGGCACCGGACTCAGGAACGTTTACGCTCACTGCCAAGTCAGTCGACGCGCTCTCCTGAGCTATCTGCATACGGTCTCCCTCTTCTCCCCGCGATGACCACTACGTCCTGCTACTACATCTAGTGTTCGGCGACGAACACCGAACTAAGTGTAGTGCGCGCAATTTACCATTGCAACAAGAATTTGCAAGTGGTATCGACGCAAACGGGAGTAGCGCGAGAAATTTCTCACGCGAAGCGGATTGAAGATGCGTTGCGTCGCGACGTCGCGCGGCGCCTATTGCAGCGCGAGAGCGGAAAGAAATCGCGTCCAGTCGAAGCGCTCGCCGGGATCCGTCTTGCGCCCCGGCGCGATGTCGCTGTGCCCGGCGACCTCGCGCAGCGGCAGCACTTCGTGCAACGCGCGCGTCAGCTCGACCAGGCGCGCGTACTGTGCGTCGGTGTAGTCGTCGTTGTCTCCGCCTTCGAGCTCGATTCCAACCGAGAAGTCATTGCAGCGAATGCGTCCGCGCCAGATCGAATCGCCGGCGTGCCATGCGCGCATGTGCAACGGGACGAACTGCATCGCATCACCGTTGCGCCGTAACAACAGATGCGCCGAGACTCGCAGCCCGGCCAGCTCTGCGAAGTAGGGATGCTCGGCAGGATCGAGCTGATTGGTGAACAGGCGCCCGATCTGCTCGCCGCCGTACTGCCCGGGGGGCAGGCTGATCGAATGAACGACGAGCAAGGTGACGGCCTGTCCGGCCGGGCGCGGGTCGCAATTCGGCGATGCGAGGTAGCGCGCGCCGACGACAAGGCCGTCGGCACCGGCCCTCATCAACGGGCGTCCTCGCCAGGCGCCTCCGGCTCGCGGATTCCGAGCCGCTGCATCCGGTAGCGTAGCTGGCGGAACGTGATGCCGAGGGCCTTTGCGGCCGCGGTGCGATTGAAGCCGGTCTTGGCGAGCGCCTCGAGAATCGCCTCGCGCTCGACCCGATCGAGATACTCGGGCAGCGACGTGGCGGGCAGACGCCCCTCCGCGCGCGCCGCGTCCCCCGGCGTCCTTTCCTCGACCAGCGGCCTCAGCTGCAGGTCTTCGGGACCCATGACATCGGAAGACGACAGGGCGGTTGCGCGTTCGAGCACGTTCTCGAGCTCGCGGATATTGCCCGGAAAATCGTAGCGGACGAGCTCCTCGAGCGCCTCCGGCGCAAGCGTCGCCGGCGCGGTCCCGTTCTGGGCCGCGATCCTCGCCAGGATGCTGGACGCGATCAGCGGGATGTCCTCCCGGCACTCGCGCAAAGGCGGCATCTTGAGCTCGATCACGTTGAGGCGATAGAACAGGTCCTGCCTGAAACGCCCCTCTTCCACGCAGGAGGCGAGCTTCTGGTGGGTCGCGGAAATGACGCGCACGTCGACCGGCTCCTCGTGCGCCGAGCCCAGCTTGCGCACTTTCTTTTCCTGCATCACGCGCAGCAGCTTGACCTGCATCGCGAGCGGGAGGTCCGCGACCTCGTCCAGAAAAAGGGTTCCCCCGGCGGCGGCATGAAAGAACCCGTCCCTGTCGCGATCCGCGCCCGTGAAAGCGCCCTTCTTGTAGCCGAAGAATTCGCTCTCCATCAGCGTCTCGGGAATCGCCCCGCAGTTGACCGGCACGAAGGGCTTGTCGCGCCGCGCGCCGTGGGCGTGTATGGATCGCGCCGCGAGCTCCTTGCCGCTGCCGGACTCTCCCGAGATGTAGACCGGGGCCTGCGTCCGTGCCAGCTTGGCGATCACCTCGCGCACTGCCTTCAGCGCAGGGCTCTCGCCGAGCAGCTCCTGGCCGGGCGCAGCCGCGTGCGAATCGTCGGGCAGCGACAGGGCCGATCTGATCAGGGCGCGCAACTGCTCGAGCCCGACCGGCTTGGGCACATAGTCGAAGGCGCCCGCCTTCAATGCCGCAACCGCATTTTCCGCGCTTCCGTAGGCTGTGATGACCGCCACCGGAAGGTCGATGCCCAGGCTCGAGATATGGCGCACCAGTTCGACCCCGTCTCCGTCGCCCAGGCGCATGTCGGTGAGGCACAGGTCGAAGCGCTCGGACTCGAGACGCTCCTTGGCTTCCGCGACCGTTCCCGCCGCGGTCACGCCGAGGCCCATCCTGACCAGAGTGAGTTCCAGCAGCTCGCGGATATCGGGCTCGTCGTCGACCACCAGAACGCGGCCTTCGCGCGGCGTTCCGCGCCGCTCCACGCGCTTCATGCGGCGCCCGCCTCCCGGCAAAGAATCCTGAAATGCGCCCCGGCCGGCTCCACCACGTACTCGAGCACGGCGCGGTTCGTCGCGCACAGCTCACGCGCCAGGTAAAGCCCCAGCCCGGTCCCCTTGCTGTCGGTAGTGAAGAACGGTTCGAACAACTGTCCCTGGTTCGCGGCCGGCACGCCCGCACCGTTGTCGATGACGCTCAATTCTACTTGATCACCGTACCCGGCGAGAACGATGCGAATGCTGCGCGGCTCGTCGCGCGCATGGCGCACCGCGTTGCGCAGGAGATTCCAGAGCACCTGGCGCAGCTGTTCGCGGTCGAAATCGACCCATGCGTCGCGCATGGTCTGGATCTGGAAACGCTCCGGCGACACTCTCTCGTAGGCGACGAATTCCTCGAGGAAGCCCATCAGCCAGGTGTTCAGATGAATCCGCTCGCTCGCGGTGCGGTCTCGGCGGCTGAGCTGCAGCACGTCGGAAACCAGCCGGTCCAGGCGCTGGGTGTTGTCGCGGATGATCCGGTACAGGCGCTCGCGGTCGTGCTCGCGCTTCTCTTCCCCGAGCAGCTCCGAGGCATGGCTGATGGCCGAAAGCGGGTTTCGGATTTCATGCGCAATATTGGCCGTCAACCGTCCCAGGGCGGCGAGCTTCAGTTGCTGTGCCTGCTCGCGCGTGCGGGTCATGTCCTCGATGAACAGTACGCAGAACTCTTCCGCGGTCCCGGTATCCAGGAGTCGCAGACGCAGCCCGCGACCGTGGAACTCGTAGTCGGTGCTGCTGGCCGGAGAGGCGCCTTCCACCCCCGCTCGCCACTCGCGCCAGCGCGGAGCAAAGCCCGGCAGCAGGCTCACCAGCTCCATGCCCTCCAGCGGGTCGACACCGAGCAGGCGCAGGGCCCGGGGATTGTGCTGAACGACCCGCCCGTCGCGGTCGAGCACAACGACGCCGTCGTGCATGTCCTCGATCACCAGCTCATTGACGCGCGTCTGGGTCTCGAGCTCGCGGCCGCGGCGGTGCGCGAGCAATTCGTTCGCCGCCACCCGCCGCGCGAGCCAATTGGTGATGCCCGCGCTCGCGAAGCAGCCGATCGCGAGCAGACCGGGCTGCAGGTAATCGGCTGTCGAGGCATCGTTTAGCAGTACCCAGTAGGTCTGCTCCAGCAACAGCGCGATCGTGGCGACCGCGGCATACAGGAAAGTCAGGCGCCGCTGGGCGACCAGCGCAGCGCCCGTGAGCGAGATCAGCAGCATCACGCCGAGGCCGCTTCGCACGCCGCCGCTGGCGTACATCAGCAGCGTGATGGCTATGATGTCGGCGAAAACCTGGATCGAAAGCTGCAGGTCGAAGTGGTCACGCAGGTTGCGCAGTACGCCGTGGAACACGATGCCGAGGAACAGATAGCCGGCGCTGACGTAGCGAAACAGAGTGAGGTTGTTCGAGCCGAGGCGGAGCGTGTCGTCGTAGGTCAGCGCGAAGCCGAGGAACACCGCCGCCACGGCGATGCGGTAGAAGTTGAAATAGCGCAGCGAGATCCAGAACGATTCCGGGGCGCGCTCCTGGCGCGTATACGCGGAGTAGCCGATCTGCGCCGCCGCCATCAGGCCTTCCGGGGGCCCAGCCGCGCGTGCTCGGCGCCGCAGTACAGACGCCCGCCGGCGCCGTGCGCCTCCGCCCGCGGCAGATACAGTCCGCAGTGCGCGCAGCGCACCAGATCGCCGGCCTGCCCGGATACTCCGGAAGCGCGCGGGACGTCATCTTCGGCGCGCTCGCCCAGCGCCCGTTTGAGCAGCCAGACCAGCGCGAAAACCGCGAGCGCGAAGATGAGGAGGCGTCCCATGACCCGCTATTATGATCAAAGTCGACGGCAGCGCCCGCCGCGCGAAGAAAGGAATGGTCGGGGTGAGAGGATTTGAACCTCCGACACCTGCGTCCCGAACGCAGTACTCTACCAGGCTGAGCTACACCCCGAAGGCGAGGCCGCGGCGCGCGGATCAGCTGCGGCGCGTCACGGAAAAGGCCGACAATTCTAGCAAAGAATCCTTGTACTTTGAATGTGGCAAAGGCTCGATTGCGCGCCTCGCATGCCCTGCTTCGCGCTCGGCGACGGCGCGGGCGTACTCCAGCGCGCCGCTCGCCCTGATCGCCTCGAGCACGCCGGGAAACCGTTCTCGCCCGCCGTCCACGATCGCGCTCCGCACCAGCGCCGACTGCTGCGCAGTCCCGCTGCGCATCGCATGGATAAGCGGCAGTGTCGGCTTGCCTTCCGCAAGGTCGTCGCCCAGGCTCTTGCCGATCGCACCGGCGTCACCCGAGTAGTCCAGCACGTCGTCGACCAGTTGGAAGGCCGTGCCGACGTGCGTGCCGTAGCTCGCCAGCCCCTCCTCGAGCGGGGCCGGCAGGCCGGCCAGCACGCCGCCGACCCTCGCCGCCGCCTCGAACAGCTTGGCGGTCTTACGGCGGATAACCTCGAGGTAGCGCTCTTCGCCCACGTCGGGGTCGTGGCAGTTCATCAGCTGCAGGACCTCGCCTTCGGCGATCGTGTTGGTGGCATCGGCCAGCACCTGCATCACGCGCATGTCGTCCACGCTCACCATCATCTGGAACGCGCGCGAGTACAGGAAGTCGCCGACCAGCACCGAGGCCGCGTTGCCGAACGCCGCGTTGGCCGTTTCGCGGCCGCGCCGCAGCCTGGACTCGTCGACCACGTCGTCGTGCAGCAGGGTCGCGGTGTGGATGAATTCGATCACCGTCGCGAGTTCCAGGTGGGCCTCGCCTCGATACCCGGCGGCCCCGGCGCTCAGCAGCAGCAGGGCCGGGCGCAGCCGCTTGCCGCCCCCCGTGACGATGTATTGCGCGACCTGCCGCACCAGCGGGACGTCCGAGTCGAGCCGCTGGCGGACCAGGTCGTCGACCCGCTGCATTTCGTCGGCGATGGGGGCGAGTTCGATCAGGGTAGCCATGGCAGGGCGCCCGCCCCGCCCGGGCGATTCTGCTGACGGCGGCGGGGCGCGAAGCTTAGCATAGACAGCTTTGACGCGCGCAGCGGAAATCTCTTATAATTCCAAGTCTTTGCAGGCCACGAACGGGATTTTCGTCATGTACGCGGTAATCAAGACCGGCGGGAAGCAGTACCGGGTCAGCTCCGGCGAGCAGCTGCGCGTCGAGTTGCTGCCCGCAGAGGTGGGCGCTGCGGTGTCCTTCGATGAGGTGCTGATGGTCGGCGAGGGCGATCAGGCGCGCGTCGGCGCCCCGTTCGTTTCCGGCGCCAAGGTGCAGGCGACGGTCGTGTCGCATGGACGCGGCGAAAAGGTCAAGATCTTCAAGATGCGCCGGCGCAAGCATTTCCAGAAGTCGCAGGGGCATCGCCAGTCCTACACTGAGGTGCGGATCGACGACATCGTCGCCGGCGCCTGATCGTTTCGGAGGATATCCAGCATGGCACACAAAAAAGCCGGCGGCAGCTCGCGCAACGGGCGCGACTCGCAGGCCAAGCGGCTCGGCGTCAAGATCTACGGCGGACAGCAGGTCAACCCCGGCGCGATCATCGTGCGCCAGCGCGGCACCCAGGTGAGCCCGGGCACCAACGTCGGCATGGGACGCGACCACACCCTGTTCGCCAAGGTGGCGGGAAAGGTGCAGTACGCAGTCAAGGGCGCCGACAGCAAGACCACGGTCAGCATCGTTCCGGCCTGACCTCGCGCCCGGCCGCGAAAAGCCCTATCGTTCGCGGTAGGGCTTTTTTGTATCCGCCGCCATGAAATTCATAGACGAAGCCAAGATACAGGTGCACGCCGGCAAGGGCGGCGACGGGGCTGCGTCGTTTCGGCGCGAGAAGTACATTCCCCGCGGCGGCCCTGACGGAGGCGACGGCGGCCGCGGCGGCAGCGTCTACGCGGTCGCCGACCGCAACATCAACACGCTGATCGACTACCGCTATGCGCGCATCCACCGGGCGCAGAACGGCGAAAAGGGACACGGTTCGGACTGCTACGGCAAGGGCGGCCACGACATCGTGCTGCGCATGCCCGTGGGCACGATCATCCGCGACCTTCAGACAGGTGAGCTGCTGGCGGACCTGGCGAAAAACGGCGAGCGCGCGCTGCTGGCCAAGGGCGGCGCCGGCGGGCTCGGCAACCTGCATTTCAAGTCGAGCATCAACCGCGCGCCGCGGCAGTTCACCCGCGGCGGGCCGGGCGAAAGCCGGGAGCTGGCGCTCGAGCTGCGAGTGCTCGCCGACGTCGGGCTGCTGGGACTGCCCAATGCGGGCAAGTCGACCTTCATTGGCGCGGTGTCGAGCGCACGCCCCAAGGTCGCCGACTACCCGTTCACGACCCTGAACCCGTCGCTCGGCGTGGTGCGCGTGGGCGACGATGCGAGCTTCGTCGTCGCGGACATTCCCGGGCTGATCGAAGGCGCCGCCGATGGAGCAGGACTGGGGCACCAGTTCCTGAGGCATCTTGCGCGCACGCGGCTGCTGCTGCATTTGGTCGATGTCGCGCCGCTCGACGAGGGCGCCGACCCGGTGCGCGACGCGCGCGCGATCGCAAGGGAGTTGCGCAAGTACGACGAGAGCCTGTATCGCAAGCCGCGCTGGCTGGTGTTCAACAAGATCGATCTGGCGCCGGACGCGGAAGTCCGGATACGCCGGATCCTGCGCGCGCTGCGCTGGAAAGGCCCCTGGTTCGCCGTCTCGGCGCTCACCGGCGCGGGCTGCCGCGAAACCTGCGCCGCGGCGCACCGTTTCCTGAGTGCCGGGAAGAAGCCCGCATCAAGGGCCAGCCGCGCGGCCTGAGGGATCGGCCAATGTCCGGGCCCATCGCCGCCGCCAAGACCCTCGTCATCAAAGTCGGCAGCTCGCTGGTCACCAACGCCGGGCGCGGGCTCGACGTGGAGGCGATTGCGCGCTGGGCGTCCCAGATCGCCGGCCTGCACCGGCTCGGCAAGCGCTCGATCCTGGTCTCGAGCGGCGCGATCGCCGAAGGCGTGCAGCGGCTGGGCTGGTCGCGCCGCCCGCATGCGATGAACCAGCTGCAGGCCGCGGCGGCGGTCGGGCAGATGGGCCTGGTTCAATGCTATGAGACCTGCTTCCGGGAACACGGCCTGCCGACCGCGCAGGTGCTGCTCACGCACGCCGACTTGGCCGACCGGCGCCGCTACATCAACGCGCGCTCGACGCTGCGCACGCTGCTCGACCTGGGAGCGATCCCGGTCATCAACGAGAACGACACCGTCGTCACCGACGAGATCAAGTTCGGCGACAACGACACGCTCGGCGCGCTGGTCACGAACCTGGTGGAGGCCGACGCGCTCATCATCCTGACCGACCAGGCCGGTCTCTACGATGCCGATCCCCGCCGCAAGCCGGACGCGAAGCTGATCGAGCACGCCAACGCGGAGGACCCGCGCCTGGAGGCCGTCGCCGGCGGAACCGGCACCGCCTTCGCCAGGGGCGGCATGATCACCAAGGTACTGGCCGCGAAGCGCGCCGCGCGCAGCGGCGCGCATACCGTCATCGCATCGGGCCGCGAGCACGATGTCCTGCTGAGGCTCGCGCAGGGCGAGCAGCTCGGCACGCTGCTCACCGCGCGGACCGTTCCTCTCGCCGCGCGCAAGCAGTGGCTGGCCGACCACCTGACCGTGAGCGGACGGCTGCGCCTCGACGCCGGCGCGATCAAGGCGCTGGTGCGCGACGGCAAGAGCCTGCTTCCGATCGGGGTGGTCGACGTGAGCGGCAGCTTCGAGCGGGGCGAAGTGGTGGCCTGCACCGACCCGGAAGGCCGCGAGGTCGCGCGCGGGCTGGTGAACTACGCCGCGTCGGAGACCCGGCGCATCATGCGCCGCCCGTCCGGCGACATCGAAGGGATCCTCGGCTACGTCGAGGAGCCCGAGCTGATCCACCGCGACAACCTGGTCCTGCTCTAGCCCCCGCTCTGGTTGCGCAGGGTGTCGGCGCGGGGGTTGCCGCCGCGTTTGAGTGCTTCGACCCCTTCGGCCGCGCTCAGGATCGGCGATTTGCCCGGACAGAAGAAATCGTTCGCCAGCGTTCGGTGCCAGCTGCCCGCGCTCTGCTCCACCGGCCGCCAGCGCGCGCCGTGCGCCTCGACCCAGCTGCGGTCGCTGCGCCCGGTCGCGTAGATCTTGTACTCCCCGTCATTGCAGCGCAGGCCCTCGAAACTGACGTTCTCGGCGCCTTGCGGGCTGCGCGCGACCAGCACATAGCGCACGACTCCATCCGAGCCCACGCTCAGCGATGCGCCGTCGACGAAGAAACGGAAATCGGTTCCGGGACCGGCATCGAATTCGACCAGGTTCCCGCGCTTCGGGTAGGGCGGAAGCGTGACGCTCTCCTCGTGCCAGCTCTTCGCCTGTTGCGCGCGCTCCCAGTCGCTCTTCTCCGGACCGAGCCCCGTGCAGGCTGCCAGCGCCAGGCAAACGACGACGGATGCGAGCCTGCGCACCCGGCCCTTACCGCAGGTCGGACACCAGTGACGCGCGCACCTCCGGCGCGAGCGATTCGATGCTCGCGCGATACTCGGGATGGTCGACGCCGACGCCGATGCCGACGCCGTACTTGAGCGCCTTGCGCATCTCGACGCTCAGCTCGAAGCGCAGGAAATGCACCGAAGAGGTTTTGTCCTCGTTTTCGCGCTCGAGATCCTCGTCGGCGATGGCGTACACGCGCTCGCAGCCCTCGATCTGGACCCAGGTTCGGTCCTCGATACCCTTGAGCCTGGCGAGCATTCGCTGGCGCTCTTCAGGGTCCGGATATTCGATCATCATGGTCGCCTTGAGGTTACCGCCGTCCGGGATCAGCGGATTGTAAACATCCAGCTCTTCCTGGATGCCCTCTTGCTCAAAAATGCGCTCGATGCGCAGCATCTCCTGGACCTGGTAGCGAACCGTCAGTTCGTCCTCGAACTGCAGCGTGACATGCTCGCCGACATGCACGTTGCGGAGCCTCTTGTGCTCGATGACCTTGGCGCGGAACTCTTTGCGCTGCTTGGCGTAGGCCTCCAGCGTCATCAAGCTATCTCTTGCTATCTGCGGCATGGCGTATCTCTTCAGGCAGCAGGATGGGCGGCCGTTGCGACCGCCCTCCCCACGTCACATGTTTCGACTCAGTCTTGCAGCGCGTCGAGCGCCTTCTGGAAGCGGTTGGCGTGCGAGCGCTCGGCCTTGGCCAGGGTCTCGAACCAGTCCGCGATCTCGTCGAACTTCTCGTCGCGCGCGGCCTTCGCCATGCCCGGGTACATGTCGGTGTACTCGTGCGTTTCGCCCGCGACCGCCGACTTCAGGTTGTCGCGTGTCTTGCCGATCGGCAGGTCGGTCGCCGGGTCGCCCACCTGCTCCAGGTACTCCAAGTGCCCGTGCGCATGGCCGGTCTCGCCTTCGGCGGTAGAACGAAACAGTGCCGATACGTCGTTCTGACCTTCCACGTCGGCCTTGGCGGCGAAGTAGAGATACCTGCGGTTTGCCTGGCTTTCGCCGGCGAACGCGGCCTTGAGGTTTTCGTGGGTTTTGGTGCCTTTGAGCTTCATTGCTTGCCTCCTGATGGTTTTGCCGAATCCGACTCTGGCGCAGCAAGGGTAACCGCCCCCTCTCGATTGATCAAATCGATTTTAACAATCTAATCAATTGATTCTTGCTATGCCGTAGCAGGGTCTCCGGTGCGCCGCTAGTGGCCCAGCACCGCCTCGATTTCGGCGAACGTGCGCGCGACCTCGCTCAGCTGCAGGGGCTCGCCCAGCTGGCGCGCGACCTGCGACAGCGACAGGATGCCGCGCACCATGACGCGCCCGGACGCTGCCTCGTTGTCCACCACCAGCGCGTGCTGGCGCCCGGCGTGCATCAGGGTCGCCACCACGTGCCCCACCCGCGCACCCTCGATGTCGGCCAGCGCGATCACCTCCACCCGCTCTGCGGGGGTCATGACGTCGGCGACCGCCAATTCGTCGCGCCGCAGTCCGCGTCCGGCCGCCACCCTCATCGACCGCTCGCCCAGGATATCGGTGGCGGAGATCACGCCCAGCACGTCTTCCCGCTCGTCAGTCACCAGCAGCAGGCGCACGCCACGCCTCATCATGAACCGGTTCGCGTCCTCGATCGAGGCGTCGGGGCCGATCGTCGCCGGACTGACCCGCGTCAGGTCTGTCATCACCTTCAGTGCCGGCGACTCGAGTCCGACTTTCGGTTGGCTCGGGCGCCTGAACCCGCCCTTCTCGCCGAGGCTGTGACTCGGCAGTGACAAGAATCTGCGTTCCATGCCGCCTCCTGTGCCCATACAGAGAAACTGAGCGCCCGCTTGCCGCAAAGTTCAAACTCAGCCCGAAACGGGCTCGGCGCGCGGCCGCCTCGGGTGGCGGTCGGCGCCCAGGAAGCGGTGCAGCTCGGCCAGCGCCTGCCGGTAGACCTCGCGCTTGAACTCGATCACCGCGTCGAGCGGAATCCAGAACTGGTGCCAGCGCCAGGCGTCGAACTCCGGATGGCCGCTTGCCCGCAGCCGCACGTCGCAGTCGCGCCCCAGCAGCCGCAGCAGATACCATATCTGCTTCTGGCCGCGATAGGTGCCACGCCAGTCGCGCCGCACCCATTGCTCGGGCACCTCATAGCGCAACCAATCCCGTGTGCGGCCGAGGATTCTGACATGCTCCGGCAGCAACCCGATCTCCTCCTCCAGCTCGCGGTACATCGCCTGCGCAGGCGTTTCACCGTGCTTGATTCCGCCCTGGGGAAACTGCCAAGCGTGCTGGTTGATGCGCTTGCCCCAAAAAACCTCGTTACGCTGGTTCGCGAGGACGATGCCGACATTGGGACGGTAGCCGTCTTTATCGAGCATGGACGCACCGCCTTACGTTAGAATTCGCAACGATTTTTCCACACCCATCCGGCAAACACAACGCCGCCCTGCCGGGCCCCGCGACAGGCGGCAGAACAACGATGCGCACTTCGAGATATTTCGTCGGCACGATCAAGGAGGCTCCCGCGGAAGCGGAGCTCGCCAGCCACCGGCTGATGCTGCGCGCCGGCCTCATCCGGCGGCTCGGCTCCGGTCTCTATACCTGGATGCCGCTCGGTCTGCGCGTGCTGCGCAAGGTCGAAGCGGTGGTGCGCGAAGAGATGAACCGCGCGGGGGCGCTCGAACTGCAGATGCCCTGCGTCATTCCCGCCGAGTTGTGGCAGGAAACCGGCCGCTGGGAAGCGTTCGGCCCGCAGCTGCTCAAGATCAAGGATCGGCACCAGCGCGATTTCCTGTTCGGCCCCACGCACGAGGAGGTGATCGCCGATATCGCACGGCGAGAAATTCGCAGCTATCGTCAGCTGCCGGTACATTTCTATCAGATGCACGTCAAATTTCGCGACGAGATCCGGCCCCGCTTCGGGGTCATGCGCGCGCGCGAGTTCCTGATGAAGGACGGGTACTCGTTTCATGCCGACTTCGCCGACCTCGAGCGCGAGTACCGCAACATGTACGACACCTACACGCGCATCTTCACCAGGCTCGGCCTGCGCTTTCGCGCCGTCGCGGCCGACCCGGGCGCCATCGGCGGCACGGGGTCGCACGAGTTCCACGTGCTGGCCGACTCGGGCGAGGATGCGATCGCCTACTGTCCCGCCTCCGAGTACGCCGCCAACATCGAGCTCGCCGAGGCGGTCGCACCGACGACGGCCCGCCAGCGCGCTGCCGAAGCGATGTCCAAGGTGGCCACGCCGGGCAAGACCCGCTGCGAGGACGTCGCGGCGCTGCTCAAGCTCCCCCTCGAGCGGACTGTCAAGGCGATCGCGGTGGTGCGCGAAGCGATGAAGCATGGAGATGTCGGCTACTTCGCTCTGTTGTTACTGCGCGGCGATCACACGCTGAATGAAGTGAAGACGCAGAAGGTGCTGGGGCCCTTTCGCTTCGCGAGCGACGAAGAGATCCTTCAGGCCATGGGAAGCCGCGCGGGCTACATCGGGCCAGTCCAAGTTGGAGGCAACGTGGCCGTGTTCGCTGACCGCACGGTCGCGGCGATGAGCGATTTCGTCTGCGGCGCGAACGAGGCGGGATACCACCTCACCGGCGTGAACTGGGGGCGCGACCTGGGCGATCACCCGGCAAACGTGCACGACCTTCGAAACGTGGTCGAGGGCGACTCCAGCCCCGACGGCAGGGGAAGGCTGGAGATCGTGCGCGGGATAGAGGTGGGACACATCTTTCAGCTGCGGACCAAGTACTCCGCGCCGATGAAGGCCGTCTTTCTGGACGACAAGGGCGAAACCAGGCCGATGGAAATGGGCTGCTACGGCATCGGCGTCACGCGCATCGTGGCGGCGGCGATCGAGCAGAATCACGACGATCGCGGCATCGGCTTTCCGGCCCCGATGGCGCCCTTCGAGGCGAGCCTGGTGCCGATCGGCTACCACAAGAGCGCCGCGGTGCGCGTGGCGGCCGACAAGCTCTACGAGGAGCTCTCGGCAGCCGGCTTAGAGGTACTGCTCGACGACCGTGAGGAGCGTCCCGGGGTGCTTTTCGCCGACATGGACCTGATCGGCATTCCGCACCGCCTGGTGCTCTCCGATCGCGGCCTCGCAGCCGGGACCGCCGAGTACAAGGCGAGGCAGGACGCGCAGCCGCAGAACGTCGCGCTGGACGGCACCGTGGCCTTCCTCAAGGAACGACTCGGAAAGGCATGACTGGTCGGGCCGCGCTGCGCCGTCTCGCCTTCGCACTCGCCCTGCTCGCACCCTTGCCGGCGCTCGCCGGCGCCCAGATCTACGAACCGCTCGCCGACAGCGTGCGCGCCGCGCTCAGCGCCGCGGTAAGCGACCGGCCGCCGCCGACGCTCAACTTCCGGCGGCCGGAGGACGCCCACCGCTGGCTGTTCGAAATGTCGCACCGGCTGGCCGCCCGCATTCCGGACCGGGACGTCCGGCTGCGGCTGCTGAAGTCGGTGCAGTACGAGGCGACCCGCGCCGGGCTCGATCCCCAGCTTGTGCTCGGCGTGATCGACATCGAGAGCAAGTTCCGCAAGTACGCCGTGTCGTCATCGGGAGCGCGCGGCTACATGCAGGTCATGCCGTTCTGGGTCAAGCTGATCGGCCGGCCGCGGGACAACCTGTTTCACCTCAGGACCAACCTGCGCTATGGTTGCGTGATCCTGCGCCACTACCTCGACATCGAAAAGGGCAACTACTTTCGCGCGCTGGGGCGCTACAACGGGAGCCTGGGAAAGGCGGACTATCCCGAGCGGGTGCTCAAGGCCTGGAGAAAGCGCTGGAGCTACGACGGTCCGACTGACTAGGATGGGACGAGGGTGATCCTCCGCACACTGCTCGCCAACCCGCGCTTCGCCAACTGGCTGTACGGATTCACGCCGCCCGAGCGCGGGGTCGTGATCCTGCGGCACCGCCGCGTGTACATCGTGCCGACCCGGCAGGGATGGCTGTACGGTGCGACCCTCGTCGTCCTGCTGATCGGCTCGATCAATTACGCGCTGTCGCTGGGCTTCGCGCTGACCTTCCTTCTCGCCGGGCTGGGGCTCGCCGGCATGGTGCACACGGCGCGCAACCTGGCGCGCACCGCGGTGAGCGCGGGGCGCTCGGAACCGGTTTACGCGGGCGAATCGGCGCAGTTCCACCTGTTTCTCGACGGCCGCGTGCCGTTTGAACGCCCCTCGATCCTGGTGCGGCACGTAGCCAGCGGCGCTCAGCTGGTGATCGACGTGCCTGCCCAGGCGCTCGCCGAGGTCGTGCTGGCGGTGCCGGCCGCAAGACGCGGCTGGCTGCCGCTTGGGCGGGTGATGCTCGAGACGCGATTCCCGCTCGGCCTGTTCAGGGCCTGGAGCTACGTCGAGCCCGACGCCCGCTGCCTGATCTATCCGCGCCCCGAGCGTACGGCGCTGCCGCCGGCGAGCGCGGATGCGCGCGCCGGCAGCGCACGCGCCCAGGTCGCCGGCAGCGACGATTTTTCCGCGCTGCGCGGCTACCAGCGCTCCGATTCGCCGCGCCACGTGGCGTGGAAGGCCGTGGCGCGCACCGAGAAGATGCTCACCAAGCAGTTTTCCGGCGATTCGGCAGGCGAGCTCTGGCTCGACTGGCGCCTTCTGCCTGACGGATTGGACCTCGAGCAGCGCCTGTCGTGCCTTGCCGGTTGGGTGCTCGCCGCGCAGGAGTCCGGCGTGCTGTATGGACTGCGGCTGCCGGGAATCGACATCGCTCCCGCCCACGGCGACGCGCAGCGCGCGGCCTGCCTGAAGGCGCTCGCGCTTTTCAAGAAGACATGAGCGCCCTTGCGCACCCGCTCGCGCCGGAGGTGCGCGTGTTGAGCGGGCGCGACCTGGCGGCGTTGATCGTCTCGCTGCTCCTGGTGGTGGCGCCTCACGCGCAGCGTGCGCCGTGGTGGCTCTCGGTGCTGGTCCTGTTCCTCTACGCTTGGCGCGCGTACCTGGGGTTCGTGCGCGCGCCGCTCCCCTCGCGCTGGTTGCTCCTCACGCTTACCGCCGCCGGAATCGCCGGCATCTGGGCGCACTACCACACCGTGTTCGGACGCACGCCGGGCATCATCGTGTTGTGCTTCTTCTCGGGGCTCAAGCTGCTCGAGATGCGCAACCACCGCGACGCCAGCGTCGTGGCGTTCCTGTGTTTCTTTCTGATCATCACGAACTTCTTCTATACGCAGAGCATACCGACCGCGCTCATGATGTGCGTGGCGCTTACCGCCATCACGACCACGCTGGTGGGCTTCGCCGCGCCGCAGCGCTCGTCGCGCGCGAACCTGCGCACGGCGGGATTGCTGCTCGCGCACGCCGCGCCCGCCGCGCTGGTCCTATTCCTGCTCTTTCCGCGCGTGCAAGGCCCGCTCTGGGGCGTGCCGGAAGACGCCTACGCCGGGATCACCGGGCTCTCCGACACGATGTCGCCCGGCAATCTGGCGCACCTGGCGCTGTCGGACGCGGTCGCGTTTCGCGTCGAGTTCAAGGGCGAGCCTCCGCCGGCGAGCCAGCGCTACTGGCGCGGCCCCGTGCTGTGGGACTTCGACGGCCGCAACTGGCGCATGGGGCCGACGATCTTCGCCAAATTCAAGCCGCCCATAGGGGGAAAGCAGACCTATCGTTACAGTGTCGTTCTCGAGCCGCACGACCATCACTGGATGTACGCGCTGGAGACCGCGGCGAGCCTGCCGCCGCGATCGCGCTACACCGCCGACGGACAGATCCTGTCGCGCAGGCCGGTCCGTCAGCGGATTCGCTACGATCTAGAATCCGTCATAGACCCCACCCCCGACCCCGAAGCGGATCCGGTTGCCCTGCAGCGGGCGCTGCGGCTGCCCGCGGGCTTCGATTTGCGCGCAGTCGCGCTCGCGCACCAGTGGCGCGACGCCTCGCATAGCGAAACCGAAACTGTCAACCGCGCCCTCGACTTCCTGCGCCGCGGCCACTACGTCTACACGCTCGACCCGCCGCGACTGGGCATCGATACGGTGGACGAATTCCTGTTCGAGACCAAGGCCGGCTTCTGCGAGCATTTCGCCTCGGCGTTCGTGTTCCTGATGCGCGCCGCGGGTATCCCGGCGCGCGTCGTAACCGGCTACCAGGGCGGAGACATCAACCCAGTGGACCACATCGTCACCGTGCGCCAGTGGGACGCGCACGCCTGGGCCGAAGTCTACCTGCGGGGGCGCGGCTGGACGCGGGTCGATCCGACGGCCGCCGCCATACCGGGACGCATTGCCTCGGGCGCCGAGCGTACGGTGCCCGAGGGCGGGCTGCTGCCGCTGCTGATGCGCCCGCAGCTGCAATGGCTGCGCTCCCTGCGCTATCGATGGGAAGCGCTGACTTACAAGTGGAACACCTGGGTGCTCGGCTACGACCCGCAGCGCCAGCGCGAGCTGATGTCGCTGGTCGGGGTCCGCGACGCAGACTGGCGTCAGCTCACCGCGACGCTGTTCACGGTCCTGGGCGTGCTCACCGCGCTGCTGCTCACGTGGTCCCTGCGGCGGCTGGCGCGCCCGGACCCGGTGCAAAAGGCCTGGCGGGCGTTCTGCCGCAAGCTGCGCGCGCAGGGCGTAGAGCGCTCGCCGTACGAGGGTCCGCGGGACTACTCGGAGCGGGCGGCCCGCGATCTGCCGCAGGCGAGAGGTACCATCCGCCGCATCGGGGAACTCTACGTGGCGCTGCGGTACGGTCCCGTCGCGCCGCCCGCAGGTATAGACGAGCTCAGGCGCCTAGTGCGAGACTTGCGCCTGACATGAGCCGAATCTGCGCAGCGCTGATCGCGCTCGTCCTCGCCGTTGCGGCGCAGGCGGCCCCGTCCGGGACCGCGACCTTCGACGGGCGTCCGGAGGTACGGGCATTCATTCATCAAATGGTGAAACGTTACGCGTTCGACGCGCAGGAGCTGCAGCGGCTGTTCTCCCGCGCGAAGCGCGAACAGGCGGTGCTCGACGCGATCCAGCCTTCCTCATCCGAGGCCGACCAGTCCTGGGAGGTCTACCGACGCATCTTCGTCAACCCGAAACGCATCAAGGCGGGGCTCGAGTTCTGGAGCCGGCACAGCGAAGCCCTCGCGCGGGCACAACGGATCTACGGCGTGCCCGAGGAGTACATCGTCGCGATCATCGGCGTCGAAACGTTCTACGGCCGTCACACCGGGCGCTGGCGCGTCGTCGACGCGCTCGCCACGCTCGCCTTCGACTATCCGCCGCGCGCCGCGTTCTTCCGCCGCGAGCTGACGAACTATCTGCTGTTTGCGCGCGATGCAGGAATCGACGCGTTCTCGGTGCGAGGCTCCTACGCCGGGGCGATCGGCATCCCCCAGTTCATGCCCGGAAGCTACCTGAAGTACGCGGTCGACTTCGACGGCGACGGCGTCACCGACCTGAGCGGCAGCGCCGAAGATGCAATCGGCAGCGTCGCCAACTACCTCAAGCAGCACGGCTGGCAAAGCGGCGAAGCCGTCCAATACGACGCGCACGTCGACGGCAACGGCTTTCGCTCCTTCCTCGACGGCGGGTTGCGGCCAAGGCACCCACTCGCGCAGCTGGCGAAGGCGGGGATCGTGCCCCAAGCCCCGGCGCAGCCGCCCGCGGGCGACACGCGCGCGGCGCTGGTCGAGCTCGGGACCCCCGACGCACCGAGCCAATTCCGCCTGGCGCTGCACAACTTCTACGTGATCACCCGTTACAACAACAGCTCTTTCTACGCCTCGGCGGTGAGCGATCTGGCGAAGGCGCTGCGCGCCGCGCGGGTCCGCCAGCCGAGCTAAAGCAGCTCGGTCCTCGACACGCCGCGGCTGCGCACGATCGCGCGCAGCTGCTCCAACGCCTCGCCCTGGATCTGGCGTACGCGCTCGCGCGTGAGTCCGAGCTCGCCTGCCAGCGTATCAAGCGTCGCCGGCTCGCCGTCCGCCAGGCCGTAGCGGCGCTCGATCACCATGCTCTGCTTGTCGCTCAGCTGCGCCAACCACTGCCTCACGAGCGCTTCGACCTCGTGCCGCGCGAGTGTCGCGTCGGGCGGCGGCGCATCCTGTGCGGCGAGCGATTCGCCGAGCGACAGCAGGGGATCGATCTCCAGCGGCGCGTCGAGGGACGCCGTGTGCTCGGCAAGCGACAGAATCGCGCGCACGTCCTCAGCCGGCCGCGCGACGAGGTGCGCGACGTCCTCTACGCTCACCGCGCGGCCTGGATCGCGGCACGCTTCTGCTTCAAGGTGGCGTTTGGCGCGCAGCAATCCGTTCAGGTCTTTCACCACGTGCACCGGCAGGCGGATGGTGCGCGCCTGGTTCATGACCGCACGTTCGATACCCTGCCGGACCCACCAGGTCGCGTAGGTCGAAAAGCGGAACCCGCGCTCGGGGTCGAATTTCTCGATTGCATGCATCAGGCCGAGGTTTCCTTCCTCGATGAGGTCTGCAAGGGGCAGGCCCCGGTTCAGGTAGTGCCTGGCGATGCTCACTACCAGACGCAGGTTGTGCTCGATCATGCACTGGCGTGCCGCAAAATCGCCGCGCTTCGCGGCGCGCGCCGCATCGAGCTCCTCGGCTGCCGACAAAAGCGGCTTGGCGCCAATCTCGTGCAGGTAGATCTGCGTGACGTCGTAGACGAAGTCCCCGCCCCCGGCTTCGCGCGCGTCCTCGGGCCCCGCCTTCTCGCGCTCTTCGCCCATTGCCAGCGTCAGGAGGCGGGCCGGTCTCCCGGCAGATACTTCAGCGGGTCGACCGGCTTGCCCGACTTGCGGATTTCGAAGTGCAGCATCGGCTTGTTCGCATCGGTTTCGCCGAGAATCGCGATCCGCTCGCCGCGCTTCACGGTCTGGCCTTCTTTTACCAGGATCTGGCTGTTGTGCGCGTAAACGCTGTTGAATCCGTCGTCATGCTTGATGACGATCAGCTTGCCGTAGCCGCGAATCCCCGTGCCGGTGTACATGATGCGGCCGGGGGCCGCGGCATAGACCGGGTCGCCGATCTTGCCGCCGATGTCCACGCCCTTGTTGCTCGACTGGGAGAACCCGGCCAGCAGCTTGCCTTTCGCGGGCCAGATGAACGCGACGCCTCCCGCGGGTGCCGGCGGACTGGCAGCGGCCGCAGGCGGCCGCGGGGCCGCGGGTGGCTGCGCTGCCGGCTGAACGCGCGCGACCGAGGTCGGCTGCGCGGCCGGGGCAGGCGCGGGGGCGGGCGCAGTCTGATCGGCCTTGGCAAGCAGCGCCATGTTGTCCTTCGAATAGGGCAGCCGCAGCGCCTTCGGCTCGCTCTTGGTGCTGCCGTCGCCGCCGCCCTGTCTGGCCACCGCTGCGGCCCCGAGCGGATGCGACTCGACCGGTCCCGAGCCGCGCGCGGCACCGACCGTGACCGTCGCAGCACCCTGCTCCTTGGGCGCCGCCGTCAGCAAGGTCTGGCCGACGCTTATCTGCGTCGGGTCCTCGAGCTTGTTCCAGCGCGCGAGATCCTGGTAGTCGACGCCCTGCTCGAGCGCAATGCTGTAGAGGGTGTCGCCGGGTTTCACCACGTAGGTTCCGGGTCCCGCGCCGGGGATCGGCGCCAGTTGCGCGATCGGCAACTTGGGCGCGCGCGCGGCGAGCGGCGCGCGGTCGACCACGGGCGCGCCCGTCGGCTGGCTCGCGCAGCCCGCAAGCACCGCCGCGGCGATCGCGACGGCGAGCAAGGGTGTGCGGGTAGATTTCATCAGGCCTTTCCCATTTCCAGCGGCACGAAGCGCACCGGGTCGAGCTCGGTCTCTGCGTAGCCGCGCGAGCTGCGCTGGATGAGTGAGAGACGTTGCGCGTCCCGCCCTGCGCTCGGGCTTTTCAGCGGAAGTATCATTCTGCCACCCATGGCCAGCTGTCGTAAGAGGCCCTCCGGCACCAGCGGGGCCGCAGCGGCGACGATAATCGAGTCGAAAGGGGCGGCCTTGGCAAGACCGTCGTTACCGTCGCCGTGCGCCAGCCTGAGATTGGAGAGCTTCAGGCCGAGAAGGTTCGCCCGGGCACGTTCGAGCAGGCCCCGGATGCGCTCGATCGAATACACCTCGTCCGCAAGCTGTGCGAGAACGGCGGCCTGGTAGCCGCAGCCGGTACCCACTTCGAGCACTTTGCCGAGCTTGCGCGGCCTGTCCTCCAGCAGCGCCTCGATCATCCGCGCCACCACGAAAGGCTGCGAGATCGTCTGCGAGAACCCGATCGGCAGCGCGGTGTCCTCGTAGGCGCGGCTCGCGAGGGCCTCCTCGACGAACAGATGGCGCGGCACGGCTCCCATCGCGGCGAGCACCCGCTCGTCGCGGATGCCCTTTTCGCGCAACCGCTCCACCATGCGCACCCGCGTGCGCTGGGAGGTCATGCCGATGCCCGGAATATTCTTCGGGTTGCGCGCGTTCACTTCACGAGCCACTCGCGCGCCATGGCGAGCTGGCCATGGTAGGTCAGATCCACCTGCAGAGGCGTCACCGAGACATGGTCATTGTCGACCGCGTGGAAGTCGGTTCCCGGCCCTGAGTCGGCGGCCCCTCCGGCGGCTCCGATCCAGTAGCCGACTTCGCCGCGCGGCGTTTTGATCCTCACCACGGGCTCGGCCTTGTGACGCCGGCCGAGCCGGGTCACCTCGTTGCCGCGAAGTGCGGCGAACGGCACGTCGGGCACGTTGACGTTGAGCAGCACGGGCTCGGGAACGGGCGAGCGCCTGAATCGCTCGACCATCCCCACCGCCACTTCGGCAGCGGTCGCGTGATGCTTGCCCTCCTTGCCAACCAGCGACACCGCAAGCGACGGAATGCCGAGCAGAAATCCCTCCATCGCGGCTGCCACCGTTCCCGAATAGATCGTGTCGTCGCCCATGTTGGCGCCGAGGTTGATCCCCGACACGATCATGTCGGGCAGAAAGTCGAGCAGGCCGGTGACCGCCAGGTGAACGCAATCGGTGGGCGTTCCATTGACGAAATAGAAGCCGTTCGCCGCCTGGCGAACGGTCAGCGGCCGGTCGAGCGTGAGCGAATTCGAGGCGCCGGAGCGGTCGCGCTCCGGCGCGACCACCGTGACCTCGCCGATCGAGCGCAGCGCCTCGGCCAGCGCCGTGATCCCGGGAGAAAAGTAGCCGTCGTCGTTGGAAATGAGGATGCGCATCGTGGAACTTTGGAATTCTAGCCGACGCGCGGGCTTCCAGCCGATCGAGGTCGCAGCGGTCTATACTTTCGATGGAGGTCAAAGACCCATGCCTTGCGTGATTCGGCGCCTCGCGGCGTTGGCCCTGGCGGCTGTGCTCGCCGGCTGCGCCACGCCCTTCCCGCCGGCCCCGGCGCCGGTGGCAAGCGTCGCCGCGCCCCGCCTCGAGGGCAACGAGCGCTGGGTTTATGAGCAGATCAATCCATACAACGGCCTGCACGTGCGCACGCTCACCGATACGGTCGAGGCGGGTCCGCACGGCTACAGCGTGGTTCGCCGCAGCAACCGTCCTGGCGATCCGATCGAGGTGCAGCAGCTGTCGCAGCCATGGAACGTCGCGGCGCAATCTACCGGTGCGGCGCGGCGACGCTACTCCCCTCCGCTGACTGTAATTCCGTTCCCGATTGCCCCGGGTTCGCACTGGAGCGAAACGCTCACCTCGGTGGACAAAGACGGCGAGATCCGCCGGCAGCAGACCTGGGGCCGGGCGCTCGACTGGGAGCGCGTCACCACACCGGCCGGCGAATTCGTCGCCCTGCGCATCGAGCGCGACAGCAACCTGGGCGACAACGACGTGTTCTGGCACGACACCTACACCCACGAAACGCTGTGGTACGCGCCGGCGGTCAAGCGCTGGGTGCGCCGCGACTGGCGCAGCAGGCGTCAGGAAATCGGGATGGATCCCCGCATCGACATCGACGCGGTCATCTGGCAGCTGGTTGGCTACCGCCAGTAAGTCGTGGTCGGGGCGGTGAGATTTGAACTCACGACCACCTGCACCCCATGCAGGTACGCTACCAGGCTGCGCTACGCCCCGAAGGCGCGGATTATATCAGCCGGACTCAGGCGCTCAGGCTGTCGAGTATCTCGCCCAATTCGCGCTTGATCGCCGTCAGATCGACGGCACCCTCGCCGCCCGCGGTGCCCGGCTCGGCGCGCTCATCGGGCGCAAGGCCGTTGTCGAGGCGGTTGCGCGCGCCGCTAATTGTGAAACCCTCTTCGTAGAGCAGCTCGCGGATGCGACGGATGAGCAGCACTTCGTGATGCTGGTAGTAGCGCCGGTTGCCGCGGCGCTTCACCGGCTTCAGCTGGGTGAACTCCTGCTCCCAGTAGCGCAGGACGTGCGGCTTCACCCCGCAAAGCTCGCTCACCTCACCGATGGTGAAGTAGCGCTTGGCGGGGATCGGCGGCAGGTCAGCTCTCTTGCGGCTCGGCTCCATGGCGCGACTTCTCGACCATCGCCTTCAGCTTCTGGCTGGCATGGAAGGTGACCACCCGGCGGGCACTGATCGGAATTTCCTCGCCCGTCTTCGGGTTACGTCCCGGGCGCTGCGGCTTGTCGCGCAGCTGGAAATTGCCGAAGCCCGAGAGCTTGACGCTCTCGCCGCGCTCCAGCGCGCCCCGGATTTCCTCGAAAAAAGCCTCGACCATATCCTTGGCCTCGCGCTTGTTCAGACCGACCTTTTCGAACAGCAGGTCCGCCAATTCGGCCTTGGTTAGAGTCATTGGCACTGCTCGAGCCCCCTTTTACCGTTTTCTCTTTTAAGAACGCAGGGTTGCCGAGAATTCGCGCGCCAGCAGGGCGACCAGAGCATCCCGGGCGGCATCCGCCTCGGCATCCGTGAGCGTCCGTTCAGTATCTTGCATAACTACCCGAAAAGCAAGGCTTTTTCTCCCCTTTGGCAGGCTCTTGCCCTGGTAAAGGTCAAAAATTGTGACTTCCTGAACGATGGCAGGCTTTGCGGCATCGATCGCGTCCATCAGCGCCTGCGCCGGCAACCCGGCGTCGACCAGCACGGCGACGTCGCGCACCACCGGCGGGAATCGGGAGGGCACCTGCGCCCGAGGCAGCTCGAGCCGTTGCACGACTTGGGCGTCGAGCTCGAACAACACGGCGGGCTGGGGCAGGTCGTACCGCCGCTGCCAGCGCGGATGCAGCTCGCCCAGCCAGCCCGCGACGCCTCCGTCCAGCACGATCCGCGCCGAACGCCCCGGGTGGAACGCCGGGTGCGGCGCGGCCTCGAAGCGCGCCCGCCGCGGCGCCAGCAGCGCCTCGACATCGGTCTTGAGATCGAAGAAATCCACCGGCCGTGCCGGCTCGCCCCACTGGTCCTCGTAGGCCGGACCATACGCCGCCGCGCCGACGCGCAACGGCTGCCTCACGCCGGCGACGGACAGCGGGCCGTCGCCGCATGCGGTGTCGCGCAGGAACACGCGGCCGATCTCGAACACGCGGATACGGGGCTGCTTGCGCGCATGGTTGTAGCGGATATTGCCGACCAGTGACCCGATCAGGGTGGTGCGCATCACCGAAAGCTGGCTGGCGATGGGATTGAGCAGCCTGATGGGGCTCGTTTCGCCGGCGAAATCGGCCTCCCATTGCGGCTCGACGAAGCTGAAGTTGATCACTTCCTGGTAGTCGCGCGCGGCGAGCCGCTCGCGCACCGCGTGCAGCGGGCGCACCGCTTCGGGCGGGGCGCTCATCCTGGCGGCCGCGCGCGGCGGGTGAGCCGGGATGCGCTCGAAGCCGTGCACGCGCGCGACCTCTTCGATCAGGTCTTCCTCGATTTCGAGGTCGAAGCGGTAGCTCGGCGGCGTGACGACGAAGGTCTCGCCCTGCCATTCGAAGCTCAGATCGAGCCGGGTGAAGACATCTGCCATTTCCTCGCCGCTGATCGGAATGCCGATCACCTTCTGCGCGCGCGCCACGCGCATCGAGACGGGCCTTCTCTGCGGCAGGCGCGCGACCAGGTCGTCGGTCGGGCCGGGCTCGCCGCCGCAGATTTCGAGCACCAGCTGCGTGGCGCGCTCTATGCCGTCGACGTTGTTGTCGAAATCCACGCCGCGCTCGAAGCGGTGCGAAGCGTCGCTGGCAAAACCCCAGCGGCGCGCGCGGCCCGCGATCGCCTCGGGGGCGAAAAACGCCGACTCGAGAAAGATGGTCTTGGTTTCGGAATCCGCCTTGGTCGAGTCCCCGCCCATGATTCCGGCCAGACCGATAACGCCCGAATCGTCGGTGATGCACAACACGGCTTCGTCGACCTCGATCTCCTGCTCGTTCAGCAGCAGCAGCTTTTCGCCCTTCCTGCCGAAGCGAACGTCGATCGCGCCCTTGAGCTTGTCGAGATCGTAGACGTGCAACGGCCGCCCGAGCTCGAGCATGACGTAGTTGGTGACGTCGACCAGCGCCGAAATCGCCCGCTGGCCGGCGCGCTCGAGGCGCTGGCGCATCCAGTCCGGGGTCGGCGCCTTTGCGTTGACGCCGCGGATGACCCGTCCGGTGAAGCGCCCGCAGCCTTCCGGGGCGCTGATTCTCACCGGATGGCGGGCGTCGTTGCGCGCGGGAACCGGCCTGGTATCCGGGGCGTGCATCTTGGTTCGCGCCAGGGCCGCCACCTCGCGCGCGACGCCGAGGATGGACAGGCAATCGGCGCGGTTCGGCGTCAGCTTGATCGTGAATACATGGTCGTCGAGCGCGAGCAGCTCGCGCACGTCGGCGCCGGGCTCGGTCCCCGCCGGCAGCTCGAGCAGCCCCGCGTGGTCGTCTGACAGTCCGAGCTCGCGCGCCGAGCACAGCATGCCGTGGCTCTGCACGCCGCGCATGGTGGCGATCCTGATCTCGCCGCCCGCGAGTCGCGCGCCGACCTTCGCCAGCGGCGCGAACATTCCCGCCCGCACGTTCGGCGCGCCACACACGATCGACAGGGCCTCCCCGCCCGCATCCACCTTGCAGACGCTGAGCTTGTCGGCGTTGGGGTGCCGCGCAACCTCGAGCACGCGCGCCGCCACCACGCCCTGGAAGGGTGGAGCCAGCGGCGCGCACGATTCGACCTCTAGCCCGGACATGGTGAGCAGATGGGAGAGCTCATCCGTCGTCAGCGACGGATCGACCAGGCGGCGTAGCCAGCTTTCGGGTACGTTCATGGCCGCTCAGGCGAACTGCCTGAGGAATCTCAGGTCGCCGTCGAAGAACAGCCGCAGGTCGTCGATGCCGTAGCGCAGCATGGTAAGGCGTTCGAGCCCGCTGCCAAAAGCGAAGCCGATGTAGCGCTCCGGGTCGAGCCCGAAGTTGCGTACCACGTTGGGATGCACCTGCCCCGAGCCGGAGATTTCCAGCCAGCGGCCTTTCAGCGGGCCGCTGTCGAACATCATGTCGATCTCCGCCGACGGCTCGGTGAACGGAAAGAACGACGGGCGGAAGCGCACTTCCAGCGCGTCCGTCTCGAAGAACCGATGCAGGAAGTCGGTATACACGCCTTTCAGGTCGGCAAAGCTGATGTCCTCCTCGATCCACAGGCCCTCGACCTGGTGGAACATCGGCGAATGCGTGGCGTCGGAGTCGACGCGATAGGTGCGTCCCGGCGCAATCACCTTGATCGGCGGCTCGTGCATGCGCGCATACCGCACCTGCATCGGGCTGGTGTGTGTTCGAAGCAGCAGATTAAACCCTTGCGCGTCTTTCAGATCGACGTAGAACGTGTCCTGCATCGAGCGCGCGGGATGGTTCTCCGGATTATTGAGCGCGGTGAAGTTGTACCAGTCGGTTTCGATCTCGGGACCGTCCGCGACGTCGAAGCCGATTGAGCGCAAGATCTGCTCCACCCGTTGCCAGGTGCGCATGATCGGGTGCAGCCCGCCCCGGCCGCGGCCGCGGCCGGGGAGCGTGACGTCGAGCGCCTCCTCGGCCAGTCGTGCATTCAACGCCGCCTCCGCGAGCTCGGCGCGGCGCGCCTCAAGCGCCTGATCGAGCCGGTCCTTGGCCGCGTTGATCGCCTGCCCTGCGCTCTTGCGATCCTCGGCCGGCAGCTGCCCGAGCGATTTCAGCAGCGCGGTCAGCTCGCCGCTCTTGCCGAGGTAGCGGGCTTTGGCGTTTTCGAGCGCCGCAGGGTCGGTCGCCCGACCCAGGTCGGCGAGCGCGCGATCTACGATGGCTTCGACGTTATGCATGTCCAGAAATGCGAAGCGAGGGTCTGGCCCTCGCTTCCTGTTGTTGCGCGTTCTGACGCCGGGCTCAGTGCGCCAGGCTGGCCTTGACCTGATTCGCGATCTTCGCGAACGCCGGCTTGTCGAGCACGGCGAGATCGGCCAGGACCTTGCGGTCGATCTCGATATTGGCGCGCTTCAAGCCGGCCATGAACGTGCTGTAGCTCAATCCGAGCTCGCGCACAGCGGCGTTGATCCGGGTGATCCAAAGCGAGCGAATCTCGCGTTTGCGCTGGCGGCGGTCGCGGTAGGCGTACTGCCCCGCCTTCATTACCGCCTGCTTGGCGATGCGATATACGTTGCCGCGGCGCCCGCGGAATCCCTTCGACTGCTTGAGAACCTTCTTGTGGCGCGCGCGGGAGGTTACGCCTCGTTTGACTCGTGGCATGGCGCTCCCCTCAACCCGCGTACGGCAGCATGTCGCGGACCTGCCGCTTGTTGCTGTCGTGTACCGAGCCGGTGCCGCGCAGCTGGCGCTTGCGCTTTTGCGACTTCTTGGTGAGGATGTGGCGCATGTAGGCGTGCGAGCGCTTGATGGTGCCGCTCGAGCGGATCTTGAACCGTTTCGACGCGCTCTTCTTCGTCTTCATCTTGGGCATTTCTGCTCCCGTCTTTTAGCCTGACGCCGGGTGGTCCGCCGCGCGGACGCTTGATACCCGGACATCACTTGTGTCGCGCCGCGCGCACTTTGCGCAGCGCGAAAATCTATGCCGCTTCCGCCGGCTTCGTCGCCGGCTTGGGCGGCTGCTTCGGCGCCTCCGACTCGGTCGCCTTCTTTCCCTTCGTCGGAATCACCTTCTTCTTGGGCGCCATCACCATCACCATCTGGCGACCCTCCATCTTAGGAAACTGCTCGACCACGCCGTGCGTCTCCAGGTCCGCCTTCACCCGCTCGAGAACCCGGAAGCCGAATTCCTGGTGCGCCATCTCGCGGCCGCGGAAACGCAGGGTTACCTTGACCTTGTCTCCCTCGTCGAGGAAGTGGACCAGCTTGTTGAGCTTGATCTTGTAGTCGCCCTCGTCGGTGCGCGGCCGGAACTTGATCTCCTTGACCTGGATCTGCTTCTGCTTGAGCTTGGCTTCGTGCGCCTTCTTCTGCTCGCGGTACCGGAACTTGCCGTAGTCCATGAGCTTGCAGACCGGAGGCTTGGCGAGCGGTGCGATCTCGACCAGATCGACTTCCTGCTCCTCGGCCATCCGCATTGCGTCGGCTATCGGCACGATTCCGAGCTGATCGCCGTTGTCCGCCACCAGGCGCACCTCAAGTGCTGTGATCTCCCCGTTCAGACGTTGCGCTTTCTCGAGTGCGATGAGTGCATCTCCTCTACAGGCGGCTCGGTGCGGTCGCCGCTTCGACCGTGCGAAACCCCGTTTCGCGAAAAAATCAGGCCGTGCCCAGCGCTCCCGCCTCGCTCCGGAGGCGCGCGACGAAGGCCTCGAGGCTCATCGCGCCGAGGTCTTCACCGCCGCGCATGCGCACGGCCACTGTGCCAGCCTGCTTTTCCTTGTCCCCCACCACCAGCTGGTATGGGAGCTTCTGCAAGCTATGTTCCCGAATTTTATAGGAAATTTTTTCATTCCGCAAATCCGCTGCGGCCCGCCAGCCGCCGCTGCGCAAGCGCGCGGCCACCGCCGCGGCGTAATCGGCCTGATGCTCCGATATGCTCATCACCACCACCTGCTCCGGCGCCAGCCAGAGCGGAAACGCCCCGGCGTGGTGCTCAATCAGGATGCCCAGGAAGCGCTCCATCGAGCCGACTATCGCGCGGTGCAGCATGACCGGCACGTGGCGCGCGTTGTCCTCGCCGACGTACTCCGCACCGAGGCGTTCGGGCATGAAGAAGTCGACCTGGATGGTGCCGCACTGCCACACCCGGCCGATCGCATCCTTGAGCGAATACTCGATCTTCGGGCCGTAGAATGCCCCCTCTCCCGGCGAGACCTGGAAATCGATCCCCGCCCGGCGCAGGGACTCCATCAGCGCCGCCTCCGCCTTGTCCCACAGCGCGTCGGCGCCGATGCGCTTGTCCGGGCGAGTGGCTACCTTGTAGATGATGTCGGGAAAGCCGAAATCGCGGTAGACCTTTTGCAGCAGCGCGGTGAACGCCTCGCACTCGCCGAGGATCTGGCTCTCGGTGCAGAAGATGTGGCCGTCGTCCTGCACGAACCCCCGCGCGCGCATCAGCCCGTGCAGAGCGCCCGAAGGCTCGTTGCGATGGCAGGTGCCGAATTCGCCCAGCCGGTACGGCAGGTCGCGGTAGCTCTTGACGCCCTGGTTGAAGATCTGGATGTGGCCGGGGCAATTCATCGGCTTGACCGCGTAATCGCGGTTCTCCGAGGCCGTGGTGAACATGTTCTCGCGGTAGTTCTCCCAATGCCCCGTCCGCTCCCAGATGCTGCGGTCGAGGATCATCGGGCAGCGGACTTCAAGGTATCCGTTGTCACGGTAGACGCGGCGCATGTACTGCTCGACCTGCTGCCACAGCGTCCAGCCCTTGGCGTGCCAGAACACAAGGCCAGGGGCCTCGTCCTGCAGATGGAACAAGTCCAGTTGCCTGCCGAGACGCCGGTGGTCGCGCTTTTCCGCCTCTTCCAGCATCTTCAGGTAGACGTCCTGGTCCTCCTTTCGCGCCCAGGCCGTGCCGTAGACCCGCTGCAGCATCTCGTTTTTGGAGTCGCCGCGCCAGTAGGCGCCGGCCAGCCGCATCAGCTTGAATACCTTCAGCTTGCCGGTCGAGGGCACGTGCGGCCCGCGGCACAGGTCGATGAAGTTGCCCTGCTCGTAGAGCGAGATGTCTTCTTCCGACGGGATCGAGGCGATGATTTCGGCCTTGTACAGCTCGCCCTGGTCGCGGAAGAATTTCACCGCGGCGTCGCGCGGCATGACCTTGCGCACCACCTTGATGTCGCGCTTGGCGATCTCGGCCATGCGTTTCTCGATTGCCGCCAGATCCTCGGGGGTAAACGGGCGCCTGTAGGAGAAGTCGTAGTAGAAGCCATTTTCGATCACCGGGCCGATCGTGACCTGCGCCTCCGGGAACAGCTCCTTGACCGCGTGCGCGAGCAGGTGCGCGGTCGAGTGGCGCAGGATCTCGAGACCTTCGGGATCGCGCTCGGTGACGATAGACAGCTCGGCGTCGCGCTCGATGCGGTGGCTGGTGTCGACCAAGCGTCCGTCGAGCTTGCCGGCCAGCGCGGCTCGCGCCAGGCCGGCCCCGATCGACTGGGCGACCTCGGCCACCGTGACGGGGCCGGGAAAGCTCTTTTGCGAGCCGTCGGGCAAGCGGATGTTCAACATGTTTCGTGGCCCCTCGGGAAGCAAAAAAAAGTGCGGTCGCGCCGCACTCTCTTCGACACTCCTGCAGGGCGGAAGCTGGTAGGCGCGATTGGACTCGAACCAACGACCCCTACCATGTCAAGGTAGTGCTCTAACCAGCTGAGCTACGCGCCTGAAAGATGCGGATTCTAGCGTATCCTGGCTCCTTCCCTCAATGGCGTAACGCGGAGGCCACCTTCGCCGAACAAGCTTCGATCTGGCCTGTCCAACAGGATTAATGGAGGGATGCAAGTGGACCTGATCCTGTGGCGGCACGCCGAAGCGGAGGAAGGCGGTCCCGACCTGGAGCGTCGCCTGACCCCGAGAGGGCAAAAGCACGCCGCCCGGGTCGCCGGCTGGCTGCTGCAGCGGCTGCCGTCGAAATTCGCCGTGATCGCGAGCCCGGCACGGCGCACCCGCCAGACGGCGGAGGCGCTGGCGGTCAAGTTCAAGACTTCGCCCATGCTCGCGCCCGGGGCCACGGCCGCCGACATACTCGATGCGGCGGAATGGCCGGAACGCAAGGGCGCAGTGGTGATCGTCGGGCATCAGCCCACCCTTGGTCAGGTCGCGGCCTACGTGGTCTGCGGCAGCAAGGAGGAATGGGCGATCAAGAAAGGCGGCTTGTGGTGGCTGAGCAACCGCGTGCGCGACGACGAGCAGCAGGTCGTGGTGCGAGCAGTCGTCGCGCCGGACCTGGCTTGACTAGGGGCGTCTAAGCACCGCGACCTTCTTCTCGGACAGCCCGCTCACGGTGAGCCTCATGCCGACCGCCTTCCAGTAGTCGGCTTCGGACTCGAGCGCGCCCGCGGTCAGGGGATTTTCATCCAGCCATGCCTGCGGCAGCTCGAGCGCGAATCCGCCCGCGTCCGCGGCCACCCGCAGCAGCGGCAGCTTGAGGTCGGCGCGCCGGCGCAGGATCAGCGACGCGAGGCGCAGCGCGCACACCAGTACCCAGTCGGCCGATTCCGGACCCGCGTCGTCGAGCTTGGCCAGCTTGCCGCGGTGCGCGAGCACCACCCGCGCGAGGCGCTGCTGCTCCATCCTCGAGAAGCCCGGCATGTCGGCGTTCGACAGCACGTAGGCCGAGTGCTTGTGGTATTGCGCGTGCGCGATCGAAATACCGATCTCGGCCAGCCGCGCGGCCCACTCGAGCAGCATCCGGTCCGGGTCGTCCTCCCGCTCGCGCTCCTCGCCGGCCGTCAGCGCGTCATAGATCGCCAGCGCCAGGCTGCGCACGCGTTCGGCCTGCGCCGAGTCAACGTGGTAGCGGCGCATGAACTGAACGACGGTCGCCTCGCGCATGTCTCCGCGGTGCTGCACGCGGCCTAGCAGGTCGTAGAGCACGCCGTGGCGCAGCGCGCCGTCGGACACGCGCATCGTCTCGATGCCGAGCTCGTCAAGCGCGACGCCCAGAATCGCCACACCGCCGGGCAGCACCGGCGCGCGGTTCGGGCGCAGCCCCGCGATGCGCCCGGGCTCGGCGCGCTCGTACTTGATCAGCAGGCTCCTCAGTCGGTCGAGGCCTTCGCGCGTGATGCCCTCCTCGCAAAAACCGTTTTCGCGCAAGATGCTCTCGATCGAGCGCGCAGTGCCGGACGACCCGACCGCCTCGTCCCAGCCGGTGCTCCGGTAGGCGCGCACGATGCCGCCGAGCTCCTGGCGCGCGGCGAGTTCGGCGCGCTTCATCCGGCCCTTGTCGATCCGGCCGTCGGGGAAGTGCTTGAGGCTGTAGCTGACGCAGCCCATGTACAGCGATTCGGTGAGCTGCGGCACGTAGCCCGTGCCGATGATGAACTCGGTCGAGCCGCCGCCGACGTCGACCACCAGCCGCCGGTGCGCCGCCGCGGGAAGCGCATGCGCGACGCCGACGTAGATCAGGCGCGCTTCCTCGCGCCCCGCGATCACCTCGATCGGGAACCCCAGCACCTGGCGCGCTTCGCGCAGGAACTGCGGCGCGTTCTTCGCCACGCGCAGCGCATTGGTGCCGACCGCGCGCACCGCCTGCCGCGGCAGGCCCCGCAGGCGCTCGCCGAACTTGCGCAGCGCCTCGAGCGCGCGCGCCTGCGTCGCGCGGTCGATGCGCTTCTCCGCGGTAAGTCCGGCGCCAAGACGCACCACTTCGCGCAGCGAATCCAGCGGGTAGATCTGGCCGCCTTCGACGCGCCCGATCTGCAGGTGAAAGCTGTTCGAGCCCAGATCGACCGCAGCGAGGGTTTCGTGGCGCGCCATTGCGATGAGCAGCTTAGCGCCGGTGTCACGCTCCGGCAATTGCCGGAGCGGTAAACTGACGCCTCCGGAATGAAAAAAGCCTACCCAAGCGCCCATTTCCTGAACCGCGAGCTCGGCCTGCTCGCGTTCAACCGGCGCGTGCTCGCACAGGCCGCGGACGAATCCGCGCCGCTGCTCGAGCGGCTGCGTTTCCTCACCATCGTATCCTCGAACCTGGACGAGTTCTTCGAGATCCGCGTGGCGGGCCTCAAGGAGCAGATCAAGCTCGACATCCCCGAGCCCGGGCCCGACGGGCGCACCCCGGCCGAGGTCTTCGCCGAGGTCGCGCGCGAGGCGCATGCGCTGGTGGCCGAGCAGTACCGGCTGCTGAACGAGGTCGTGCTGCCCAAGCTGGGGGAAGAAGGCGTGCGCTTCCTGCGCCGCACCGACTGGAGCGCGGAGCAGCGGCAGTGGATCCGCGACTATTTCCTGCGCGAGGTGCTGCCGGTGCTGACCCCGATCGGCCTGGATCCGGCCCACCCCTTTCCGAAGGTACTCAACAAGAGCCTCAACTTCGCGGTCGAGCTCGAGGGCAAGGACGCGTTCGGGCGCAGCTCGGGCGCGGCGATCGTGCAAGCTCCGCGCCTGCTGCCCCGGGTCATCCGCCTGCCGCGCGAGATCTCGGGCGGGGAGTACGACTTCGTGTTCTTTTCCTCGATCCTGCACGCGCACGTGGACGATTTGTTCGCAGGCATGAAGGTGCAGGGCTGCTACCAGTTCCGCGTGACGCGCAACTCCGACCTGTTCGTCGACGAGGAGGAGATCAAGAATCTGCGCATCGCCCTCCAGGGCGAGCTCCTGCACCGCCACTTCGGCGACGCGGTTCGGTTGGAGGTCGCCGACAACTGCTCGCCGTCCATGGTCGAGTTCCTGCTGCAGCAGTTCGGCCTGGCCGAGGCCGACCTGTATCGCGTGGAAGGCCCCGTAAATCTCTACCGACTGCGCGAGGTGCCAGCGCAGGTCGAGCGCCCGGAGCTGAACTATCCGCCGTTCCAGCCCGGCATTCCGGCGCCGCTCGACGAGCGCGACGACCTGTTCGAAGTGCTCGCCCGCCAAGACGTGCTGCTGCATCACCCCTACCAGTCGTTCATGCCGGTGATCGACTTCATCCGCGCCACCGCGACCGATCCGCAGGTGATCGCGATCAAGCAGACCGTGTACCGAACCGGGACCGACTCGGAGCTGATGGAGCTGCTGATCGACGCGGCCCGGCGCGGCAAGGAAGTCACCGTGGTGGTCGAGCTGATGGCGCGCTTCGACGAAGAGGCGAACCTGAACTGGGCCACGCGGCTGGAGGAGGTCGGCGCGCACGTCGTGTACGGCGTGGTCGGCCACAAGACGCACGCCAAGATGGCGCTCGTCGTGCGGCGCGAGGAAGGCCCGAGCGGAAAGCTGCTCAAGCGCTATGTCCACCTCGCGACCGGCAACTACAACCCGCGCACGGCCCGTCTGTACACCGACTTCGGCCTGATGACGTCCAACGAAGACCTCTGCAGCGACGTAAATGAGGTATTCAAGCAGCTCACCGGCCTTGGCCGGGCGAGCCGGATGCGCCACGTCTGGCAGTCGCCGTTCACCCTTCACAAGCGCATCGTCGCCGCTATCCGCAACGAGGCGGCCAACGCCGCTGCGGGCAAGCCCGCGCGCATCATCGCCAAGATGAACTCGCTGCTCGAGCCGGCCATCGTCGAGGAGCTTTACGCGGCGTCCCAGGCCGGGGCGAGGATCGACCTCATCGTGCGCAGCGTGTGCGCACTGAGGCCGGGCATCCCCGGCCTGTCGGACAACATCCGGGTAATCTCGGTAGTCGGCCGCTTCCTCGAGCACTCGCGCGTGTTCTGCTTCCACAACGACGGCGACGACGACGTCTACCTGGCGAGCGCCGACTGGATGGACCGCAACTTCTTCCGCCGCATCGAGCTCTGCTTCCCGGTCCTCGACCCCGCGCTCAAGCGGCGCGTGATCCGCGAGGGCCTGCAGCCCTACCTGGACGACAACTGCCAGGCCTGGACGATGGATTCCGACGGCGGCTACGAGCGCGCCAGACCGCGCCGCGGCCGCCGCCGCTCGGCGCAGGAAGAGCT
>Ga0210077_1000051_pt1 | contig 68847 bp, 54 predicted proteins | sample RushMan_CattailN_5_FD_185556 | JGI IMG/M metagenome (GOLD analysis project Ga0210077, IMG submission 185556) | Wetland microbial communities from San Francisco Bay, California, USA, that impact long-term carbon sequestration -... | ecosystem: Environmental > Aquatic > Marine > Wetlands ...
AAGAATTGGGGACACAATACTAATTTCCCGTCTACCCCACACTTCCCTGACCGTTTAGAAAATGCGGCCTCTTTCCGGAAAATCAAGCTTTTGAACGCAAAATGGGCATCCCGAGCTTGGCAGGTGCCTGAGCGCCTGCCTGGAAATTAGTATTGTGTCCCCGAATTATCCCGCATTACTAATCAGCGGCCGGTTTGAGCGAAAAACCAGCATTTTGTAGACCCGGTACCGTCTTTGCTGGTTTCTGTTGCTGGAATCCGGGCGTTTTAATGATTTATAATACGCGTCCATGAAGCCCAGGAACCCGCGGCGGTCCCTCCACGAGGCAGGGACTCTCCGTCCCCGACACCGCCCTCCCGAGGAGAACGCCATGACCAAGACGAAAATCCATCTCGTCTCGAACGCCCATATCGATCCGGTCTGGCTCTGGGAATGGGAAGACGGCGCGGGCGCGGCCCTGTCCACCTTCCGCCAGGCCGCCGCCTTCTGCGAGGAGCGGCGCGGGTACGTCTTCTGCCACAACGAGTCGGTCCTCTACCAGTGGGTGAAGGACTACGATCCCGCCCTCTTCGCCCGCATCCGGAGGCTCGTCCGGGCCGGCCGCTGGCACGTCATGGGCGGCTGGTACGTCCAGCCGGACTGCAACATGCCGAGCGGCGAGTCGTTCGTCCGCCAGGTCCTCCTCGGCCGCCGTTTCTTCGAGCGCGAATTTGGCGTCGCGCCCCGCACCGCGGTCAATCTCGACCCCTTCGGCCACACCCGCGGCCTCGTCCAGATCCTGGCCAAGAGCGGCCACCCCTACTATCTCTGCTGCCGCCCCGGCCAGAAGGAATGCCCCCTCCCGTCCGACGAGTTCGTCTGGGTCGGCTACGACGGCTCCGAGGTCCTCACCGTCCGGGCCTCGGCCCACTACTGCTCGATCGGCGGCCAGGCCGGGCAACGCCTGGAGGACTGGCTGGCCGCCCATCCCGGAAAGTCCCTCGTCATCCACCTCTGGGGGATCGGCAACCACGGCGGCGGCCCCTCGGCCAAAGACCTGTCCGATTTCGCGGCCCTCGCGTCCTCGCGGCTTGACCTGGAGATCGTCCACTCCACCCCCGACGCCTACTTCGCCGAACTCGAAGCCTCGCGCGCGAGCCTGCCCCGCCGGGCCGCAGACCTCAACCCTTGGGCGGTCGGCTGCTACACGTCCATGGTGCGGGTCAAGCAAGGCCACCGCCGCCTCGAGAACGAGCTCTTCTCGGCCGAGAAAATGGTGACCGCGGCCTGGCTCCAGGGCCTCCTCGCCCCCTACCCCGCGGACGAATTCCGAGAGGCCGCCGAGGACCTGGCCTTCACCGAGTTCCACGACATCCTGCCGGGCTCGGCCGTTCCGGAGGCGGAGGCGGCCGCCCTGCGGCGGATCGGCCACGGCCTCGAGATCCTGGCCCGCCTCGAGGCCGGGGCCTTCTTCGCCCTGGCCAAGGGTCGGAAAAAAGCGGCTCCGGGCGAGACGCCGATCTTCGTTTTCAACCCCCATCCCTTTCCGGTCCGGACGATCGTCGAATGCGAGTTCGGGCCGCTGGAGCCGCACTACGACAAGACGGGCTTCTGGAACCCGCGGGTCGCGGCCGGGAAAAAGGAGGTTCCGAGCCAGCCCGAGAAGGAGTCCAGCAACCTCAGCCTAGAGTGGCGGAAGAGAGTCGTCTTCGAGGCCGAGCTCGCCCCGTCGCAACTGAATCGCTTCGACTGCCGGCTCGAGACCGTCCCGGAAAAGCCCGTCCCGGCCGTGGGCGTGACGAACGGAACCATCACCGTCGAGACCCCCGACCTCGCCGTTTCGGTGAACGCCGTGACGGGCCTCCTCGACAGGTACGCCGTCGGCGGGCGCGAGTTCCTGGCCCCGGGCGCGCTGGCCCCGCTCGCGATCGCCGACAACGCCGACCCCTGGGGCATGAAAGTCCGGAGCTTCCGCAAGCTCGCGGGGACGTTCGGCCCGGCTTCGCCCGGGGAGGCGGCCCGCATCTCCGGCCTGCGCGGAGGCGCGGCCCCGGCGGTCCGCGTGGTCGAGGACGGCCCGGTCCGGACCGTCGTCGAATCGATCCTGACCTACCGGAGGTCGGCCGTCGTTCTCCGCCTCAAGGTGCCGAAGAGAGGCGCCGAGGTCGAGGTCGAGGCCCGCGTCTTCTGGGCCGAGAAGGACACCATGCTGAAACTGAGCCTCCCCTCCCGCCTCGGAGCGCCGCAGTTCATGGGCCAGGTGGCTTTCGGGGCCGACGACCTGCCCTCCAACGGCGACGAAGCAGTGGCCCAGAAATGGCTGGCGCTGATCTCCGAGAAGGACGGCGCGGCCTTGACCGTCATCAACGACGGCACCTACGGCTCCGATTACCGCGACGGCGAGTTGCGGCTCTCGCTGCTGCGTTCGCCCGCCTATTCGGCCGACACCTGGGAGGACGCGCTCCTCGTGCCCGAGGACCGCTTCATCACCCGTCAGGAGCAGGGCGAGCGGATTTTCCGCTTCTGGATCAACGCCGGGGACGCGGCGGAGCGCATGCAGGCCGTGGACAGGGAAGCCCTGGCCCGGAACGAAAAGCCCTACGTGCTGCCCTTCTGCCCGGGGGGCGCGGCCGGAGCCCGGCCGGGGAACCGCGGCCGGGACGCCGGCCCGTCCCCGACGCCCAAGCCGGGGATCACGCTCGGCGACCGGGCCGTCCAGGTCGCGGCTTTCAAGAAGGCCGAGGACGGCAACGACATCATCATCCGCCTTTTCGAGCCGACGGGCAGGCCGCGGCGGACGACCGTCCGGCTCCCGGCCTTCGGCGCGTCGGCCCGCGTCCGGCTCGGGCCCTTCGAGGTGAAGACGCTGCGGTTCAACCCCCGGCGGCGGACCTTCGTCGAAACCGACCTCCTGGAGAGGCGGCTGAAGGACGCATGACCTCGAAGGAGCGGGTCACGGCCGTCCTCGAGGGGCGCCTCCCCGACCGGGTTCCTTACGGGGAGTTCGCCGTCGACTTCGACACCGTCGAGAGGATCATCGGCCACGAAACCTGCCTCCGGGCCAAGGCCCGCTCGCAGATCGCCTTCTGGGAGGGCCGCCACGACGAGGTCGAGGCCAGCTGGCGGGAAGACCACATCGAGCTCCACCGCAGGCTCGGCCTGGACATCGTGACCTTTCCGGCCGCGACCTGGGAGATGCCGGCCCCCGACGACGAACCGCCGCCGCGACGCGTCGACGCCGCGACCTGGGAGGACGGGCACGGCCGGGTGTACAAGCTGTCGGAGACGACCCACGACATCACCTGCGTCCGCGACCCGGTGCGGGACGCCCGGGTGTTCACGGCCGCAGAGTTCGACCGGGAGCCGGAGCGGCCGAGGCGCGACGAGAGGTCGTGGGCGATCCTGGAGGCGGTGGTCCGCGAATTCAAGGACGAGAAGTTCATCTGCGGCCCGTCGGGGGGCTCGATCGGCATCGTCCTCCTCGGCGGCATGGAGCGGGGCCTGCTCGAGATCGGGGCGAATCCGGAGGTGGTGAGGGCGGCGACGGCCTTCCGGGTCAGGCGGCAGAACCTGGCCGACGAGGTCATGATCCACCCGGACGCCGACGCCGTGATGTGGGCCGAGGACCTCGGCTACCGGAACGGCCCGTTGGTCGGGCCGCGGACGTTCCGCGACCTGTTCCTCGAGGCCAACAAGGCGCGGGCCCGGAACGTCAGGGAAAGGCACGGGAAGAAGATCGTCAAGCACTGCTGCGGCAACGTCAACGCCCTGATGGACTTTTTCGTGGAGATCGGGTTCGACGCCTACCAGTCCATCCAGCCCACGGCCGGCATGGACATCTGCGCCCTGAAGAAGAGCCACGGCGACCGGATCACGCTCTGGGGAGGGGTGGCGGTCGAGCACCTCATGAGCGGCGGGATGGAGGACGTGCGGCGGGACGTGCGGCGGGCCATGGCCTGCGCCAAACCCGGGGGGCGGTTCATCCTGGGGGCGAGCCACAGCATCGCCGTCGGGACCCGGTACGACAACTACATGGCCATGCTGGACGAGCACGCCAAACTGTGTCAATATGGATAGCCAGACGCGGAGGCTGGAGGAACATGGCTAACGGCCCGGTGTCGATCGTCATCGTCGGAATCGGCGGGATGGGCTCGGTCTACGTGCGCGAGCTGCTGGACAACAGGAACGACGACGTGTTTCGGATTGTCGGCGCGGTGGATCCCGAGCCCGAGAGATGCCCGCAGGCGGCCAAGCTGCGCTCCCTGGGGATTCCGATCGTGCCCACGCTCGAGGAGTTCTACAGGGAAGGGAGCGCCAAGCTGGCCGTGATCGCCTCGCCGATCCAATTCCATTGCCGCCAGGTGTGCCAGGCGCTGGCCGGCGGCAGCCACGTCCTCTGCGAGAAGCCGGCGGCGGCCACGATCCAGGAAGTGCGGGAGATGTTCGCGGCCGACGTCACGTCGGGGCGGTGGATCTCGGTCGGCTACCAATGGTCGTTCAGCTCGGCCGTCCAGGAGCTCAAGAAGGACATCATCGCGGGAGCGTTCGGCCGGCCGAAGCGCCTGAAGTGCCTTTACCTGTGGCCGCGCGACGAGGCTTATTACCGGCGGAACGGCTGGGCCGGGAGGAAGCGCGACACGGGGGGAGACTGGGTGCTCGACAGCCCGGCCCAGAACGCCATGGCCCACGACCTGCACAACATGTTCTACGTGCTGGGACGGGAGCGGGCCGCGAGCGCGGTTCCGGTCGAGGTGGAGGCCGAGCTTTACCGGGCCAACCCGATCGAGAACTACGACACGGCGGCGATGCGGGCCGTGACGGCCGACGGGGTCGAGGTGCTGTTCTATGCCACGCACGCCTCGCGGGACGACAAGGGGCCCGTGTTCGCCTACGAGTTCGAGAAGGCCGACGTCTTCTGCGCGAGCCGGACGTCCGGGATATGGGCCGTGACGGCCGACGGGGAACGCAAAGACTACGGCGTCCCCGACGCCGAACCGATGGTCAAGCTCTGGCAGGCCGTCAAGGACACCCGGAAGGGGGCGGTTCCCGCCTGCGGGATCGAGGCGGCCCTCAGCCAGACGCTGTGCGTGAACGGCATGCAGGACTCCATGCCCGAGGTCCGGGAGTTTCCCGAAGGCATGAGGAAAGTGCGGATGGACAACGGGTCGCGGAGAATCTGGGCGGAGGGATTGGACGAGGCCCTGGAAGCCTGCTACGAGGCCAACGCCCTGCCCTCGGAACTGGGCTTCGCCTGGAGCGCCAAGGGCCGCCGCATTAAATTGGGGACACAATACCAATTTCCGAGCGCCGAGAGCGGCGAGAGCGACGAGGGCGGCGAGCCTCACGAGCCTGGAGAGCCCGCCGGCTAGTCCGAACGCGGCGCTCGGGCCCGCGGCAATCAAGTTCGCGTCGTGTCCGCCGTTATTGCCGGTCCCCGGCTATTGTCCTCGTGGGAATTTTTGGTTCGCGGTTTCGGCGGGACTCGACTATATTGGAAAATAGGAAATAGGAAATAAGTATTGTGTCCCCGATTTTGAAGATCGAAAAAATCGTCTATCCCGGGCGGCGGATGGCCCTCGACCAGGGCAAGGTCGTCTTCACGGACGGCGGACTGCCCGGGGAGACGGTGGAAATCGAAGTGCTCAAGGACCGGGCGTCGTATGCCGAGGGCCGCACGCTGCGGATCGTCGAGGCCTCCCTGGACCGGGTCGAACCCCGCTGCGGGCACTTCCCGGCCTGCTCGCCGTACCAGGAACTGGCCTACGAGGCCCAGCTCGCCGTCAAGAAAGCCCAGGTCGAGGAGATCCTCTCCCGGGAGCTGAAGATCGAGCCCCCGGCCGTGCGGGTCACCCCGTCCCCGGAGATCTGGGGGTATAGGAACAGGATCCTCCTCCGGACCCTTTGGGACAAGTCCGGGGTCAGGCTCGCCTATCATCAGCCGGGCGAGGAGAACGCGTTCGTGGCCGTGGACAAATGCCACCTGCTGCCCGACCGGACCAATGCCCTCCTCGAGGGCATCCGGGAGGCGCTGGGCCGCGAGCGCTGGGAGGCCGTAAGCGGCGTGGAGGTCCGGGACAGCCGGTCGCGGGGCCGGTCGCTGGTCGTCTTCCACCTGGAGTCGGGGTCGCGGACTGAGGAAATGGCCGCCCGTTTCGACCCCCTTCACGAGCAGTTCCCGATGTCGGGGATGGTGGGGCTTGTCCGGGACGGGAGAACCGTCCGGGAGGAAAGGCTGGGCGGGGCGACGCGCCTCGAGGAGAAAGTCCGCGACATTTCCTACCGGATCGGGCCGCGCTCCTTCTTTCAGGTCAACGTGGGAATCCTCGGGGACGTCTTCGACGACATGGCCGGCGAGGTCCGGAGGACCGCGCCCGACGCGGTGGTGGCCGACCTCTACTGCGGCCTGGGGACTTTCGGATTGCACCTGGCCCGGGAGGCCCGGGAGGTGTTCGGGGTCGAACCGGACCCGGCCAACCTCCGTTACCTCAAGAAAAACATGTCCCTCAACAAGGTCGGAAATTTCGCCGTCTGCGAGGGTACGAGCGAGGAGTGGCTGCCCTGGCTCCTCGACAATCGGGAGGTTGGCGCCGTCATCCTCGACCCGCCGCGTCGGGGCGTCGATCAGGGGCTGCTCGCGGATCTGGCGGAGGCGTCGGTGCCGCTGGTCCTCTATCTTTCGTGCAACCCGACGACCCTGGCCAGGGACCTCAAAACCCTTCGGGCCGGCTACAGGATCGGCCGCATCCAGGTCTACGACTTCTTTCCGCACACGCCGCACATCGAAACCCTGGCCGTTCTCTATTCATCCTAGAAAGAATAGGGCTGGGTGCGATTAATTCGGGGATTAATTCGGGGACACAATACTCATTTCGTTTGGCTTCGGCGCGGGCACGCGGAGCAAACAAAACCGAGCCGTTTCAGGGCGATAAATGTATAATAATGAAGACCATCTGTGAGTTCGTTCAAGGGAAGCCCGTCCCCTTGCGGCCGACGGGCCTTGGGGAGGAGACGGAAATTAGTATTGTGTCCCCAATTAAAAAAAAGGACATCGGCAACTTGACGCTCGAGGAGCTCCGGGCGGAGATGGCCCGGCTCGGGGAGCGTCCGTTCCGGGCGGTTCAGATCTTCGACTGGCTGTACCGCAGGGGGGCCTCGAGCTTCGACGAGTTCGACAACCTGCCCCTCACGCTCCGCGAGGCGCTCGGGCGGCGGTTCACGTTCGTCCGGCCCGGGCTCGAAACGCGGCTGGAGTCGGCCGACGGAACGCTGAAGTTCCTGTTCCGGCTCAAGGACGGGGCCTTCGTCGAAACGGTCCTCATCCCGGCCGGCGCCCGTCTCACGGCCTGTCTCTCGACCCAGGTCGGCTGCAAGTTCGGGTGCGTGTTCTGCGCCAGCGGCAGCCACGGGTTCGAGCGCAACCTGGCCCCGTCGGAGATCACCGGACAAGCGCTCTACCTCGGCACGGCGGCCGGGCTCAAGGTGACGAATTACGTCTTCATGGGGATGGGCGAGCCGCTCGACAATTTCGGCAATCTGACGGCGGCCATCCGGATCCTGAACGCGCCCGAGGGGATGGGCATCGCGGCCCGGCGCCTGACGATCTCGACCGCAGGATTCGTCCCCGGCATCGAACGGCTGGCGGCCCTCGACCTCCAGGTCAACCTGTCGGTCTCGCTCCACGCCGTCACGGACCGGCTGCGCGACCGCCTGATGCCGATCAACAGGAAGTATCCGCTCGAAAAGCTCATCGCGGCCTGCGAAGACTACGCGCGCTCGGGCGGCCGGATGCTGACCCTGGAGTACATCCTGATAAGGGGCGTCAACGACGGGCTCGACGACGCCGACGGGCTCGCCGCCGTCGCCCGTCGGCTCAGGGCCAAGGTCAACCTGATCGCCTACAGCCCCGGGTGCGGGCCGGGCTTCGAAACGCCGACGGACGCCGAACTGGCCCGCTTCGAGGGCCGGCTGGCGGAACGCAAAGTCCACGTTACGCTGCGTCAGTCGAAGGGCAAGGACATTCTCGCGGCCTGCGGCCAGCTGGCCGGCCGCTTCCGTGACAAAACGGGCCGCTCAGGATGAGTGCTAAAATGGGGACACAATACTATTTCCCCCGGTCCTTCTCGTCCGCCCCTGCGGCTTCGCCATCAGTGTCCTGCCCGTTATTTCCTCGAGTCTGGAGATAAACGCTTTATCGCCCAACGGCCTTCCCGTTCGGGCATGCAACCTGAAATCCCGGAGATCGGCTTCGAAATCCTTGCGGGCCAGAAGAGCCGCCCAGTCGGGGATTCCGTCCGTCATTGGACAAGCGGAAAGCGGCGGGGCAAGCGCCTTCGCGATGTGGGCGGACGCGCTTGACCAAGCATAGTCCTCGGCCCGGGCCACCATGCCCGCCCGGACGGGATTTCGCTCGATATAAAGCATGCCGCGATACAGGTGGGGCTCGTCCATGGGATACGAGGAAAAGCGACCCTGCCAAAGAAAGCCCCGCCAGTCCTCCCGCTTGTTGATGATGGTCGTATAGGCCTTGTGCGTCTCCCCGACGGCCCGCCTGAGACTGTCCTTGCGCAGGGGCACCACGATCAGATGCACGTGGTTATCCATTAGGCAGTATCCCCAGATCAACAGGCCATGCTGGCCGGCGTAACGCGTCAAAAGGACGATGTAGAGCTTCTTGTCGTCGTCACAAAAGAATGTCAGCTGGCGTCGGTTGCCGCGCTGGACGACGTGATGCGGAACTCCGGGAATGACGACTCTCGCGATCCTGGCCATGCGCGTTCCCCCGAAAAGAACTTCGATCGACATAAAAGAGAACGACCGGACGGCCCGCTTTTCTCAATCAAGGCGGCGATTTCGGAAAATAGTATTGTGTCCCCGTTTTCTACCCGTTTTCTAATTAGTATTGTGTCCCCGATTTAAGCGTCAATGGATGTTGACCATCAGCCACAGAAGGAAAACGATGACGCCGACCAGGAGCCAGCTGCCCACGAAACCGAACACGTCGGCCCGGACCGGCTTCATGAACTCCCAGTTCGAGCCCGGCCGCAGCTTGCGTTTCTCGATCTCGCCGTAGTTTTCGACAGCCCGCCGGAGCGCCGCCTTCTCCGCTTCGGGTGTCGGCTGGACGGGCGTGTGCACCTTGGCGAAAAAGCGGTCGAGGTCGCGCCTCGGGATCGGCCGCGTGACGGCGCTCAGCAGGAACAGCAACAGAAACGGAAACAGGGCGTCGAATCCGAACCGGACGGCGCTCAGCTGGGCAGCCGAGGCCCCGGAGAAGTCGACCCCGAACCAGCTCAGAACCCAGATCTCGGCGTTGAACCTCCCGATCCCGACGAGCGGCGAATCCGGGTCGGCCGGGTTGACGCGGGCCACCTTTTCGTAGAAGATCCCGACCGGGGGATTGACGAGCTCCTTGCGGACGACCTGACCCACTTCCGCGGCCCGCCCGGCCGCGATGTCCTCGCGCACGGCGTGGGTGGTGATCATGACGGTCTGCGGGTTGGTCATGCGCAGGAAGCCCGGCCGCGTCCTGGCCCACTCGAGCGACTGGAAGACGTTGGGCACGAGGGCGTAGATGCTGAAGCAGATGAAGACCTGGATGATGACCGCCCACCGCGTCACCCGCCGCCAGATGAACCCCAGCCAGATGGCCGCGCCGAAGATCGCCGGAAGCGAGATGAAGTACTTGAAGAGGTCGAGAAGGTTGCCGACGAACAGCGCCGCGCCCACCCCGCCGAGAAGCGTCGCCGCGATGGCCACCCGGCCGACGTTGATGAGATGGCGGTCCGACTTCGGCTTGACGAAGGGCTGGTAGAGGTTCTTGATGAAGAGGGCCGAGTAGGACACGCTCGCCCCGGCCAGGGCCGACATCTTGGCCGCCAGGATGCCGGCCATCATCAGCCCGATGGCGCCGGGGAAGAGCAGGTCCATGGTCATGTGGCCCCAGATCAGGTCGGGGTCGTGGAGCTGGCCCGCGTAGAGCGCGATCGCCAGCAAACCGGTCAGGGCCCAGAAGATCATGATGAAGCGCTTGAAAAACATGCCGCCGATCATGCCGACCCGGGCCGTCATCTCGTTCTTGGCCGAGCCGGCCGTCTGCATGCCCGTGGCGACCGCGATGATCGAAACGAGGTTGGCCACGATCATGGCCAGGATCGTGTACCAGGCGTACTCGCTGGTCGCGGCCGACCCGAACAGCCGGAACATGAAGTCGGGGACCGAGGCGTGGAGCCCGGCGAAACCGCCGATCCGGCCCAGGGCGATGGGGATCAGCATCACGGAGAAAGTCGTGAGGAGCACACCCTGGATGACGTCCGTGATGGCGGCGGCCAGGAAGCCGCCCATCATCGTGTAGACGGCCACGATGACCGTGTAGACGATGTAGATGGCGGCCGAATCGGTGTAGGAAATGAAGGCCTTGAGCTCGCCCCGCTTGGCCCGCTCGCCGAGCTCGTCGAACCGGCGCTGCTCGTCGAGGGACAGGCCGCCCTCGGACCGGGCCCGAAGGTCCTGGTACTCCCGGAACATCTCCACGCTGTGGCGCTCCGCGGTCGTGTATTTCACGGCCGGCTTGGGGGTCAGGGCCACCATCGTCTTGGCCGCGACCATGTAGCCGACGCCGTTGCCGAGGAAGGCCATGAACAGGGTGAACACGGCGAAGGCCGCCCCGAGGAAGCGGCTCTTGAAGCGCTCGGTGAAGAAATCCCCGACGGTCACCAGCCTGACCCGCCGGAAGAAGCCCACCGTGAACCAATAGAACGGCGTCAGGAACAGGACCAGGTACTGGATCCACATGCCCCCGATGCCCTGGCGGTAGATCTCCCGCGAAACGACGATAGCCTGGTCGGCGTTGGTCGAGGTGCCCAGGTTGAGGAAAAACTGGTAGACCTTGCCGAGCCGGCGGCCCGCCACGTAGAAATCCTCGGCGCTCTTGGTCTTCCGGCCGGCCCGCCAACCGAGCCAGAGCACCGTCAGGATGAAAATGACGACGATGACGAAATCAAGCCAGTGCAGCCCGAAGATTGTCATTATTCAATTCAATTTGGGGACACAATACTAATTTCCGGGTCTTTCAGGTTCATTGCCGTTCCTCCGCCCTGGCAAAAGCCGGCCGAGCCCCCGCGAACCCGAAATTAGTATTGTGTCCCCGATTTCCGCCCAATTTCCGAGAGCCTGGATTCTATCGCCCATGAAATTAGTATTGTGTCCCCAATTTAAAAGGCGCCGGAATACTTGTGCCAGAGCTCGCCGGCGAGCGTCCAGTAGGCGGAGACGGCCTGCTCGGCCTGCTCCCGGCAGTACTTTGTCAGCACCTCCGCGGCCTTGCTGGGGTCCTTTCCGTGGATCGCCAGCACGTCCTCCTCGAAGCGGGCCTGGTTGCCGAACTCGCGATCCTCGATCCCCTTCCAGACGGCCTCGATGTCCCTGGTCATCTCCTGCCAGCGGAACAGGGCCAGCTTGCTCACGGTTCGGAAGGCCCACCAGGCGCAATCCCTGCGGTAGGCCCAGCGGCCGTCGACCATGTACGCGTCGGGCATCTGCGAGATCCCGATGTAGAACGGCGTGTGCGGGGTCGTGGCCGGGTTGTCGTAGCCCAGCCACACCACCCCGCCGATCGGGTCGGGCAGCCAGCCGCGCGACTGCGTGATCTGGAGGTAGGTCGAGGCCGGCGAGCAGATCGTCCGCTCGCGCCGGACCCGCAGCAGCTCGCGCAGGTCGTTGTTCATGAACGGACTCGCCACCGGGCTCTTGACGGTCTCCCCCTTCCTGTTGACCGCGGTCAGGGTCCGGGTCATATCGTACGGCGTCGCTTCGTAGGCATCGCGGAAGATGGCCAGCAGGTCGCGCACGGTGACCTTTTCCTCCGGCTTGACGGAAAACGGATAGTTCTCCGATTCGGGGTCGAGCTTGAGCCCGGGAGCCAGGCGGCTCAGGACCCGCCACTCCCGCCGCCGGCAGTACAGGCTGGTCCGCGAGTCGGGCGCGTAGGCGTAGCAGAACTCAAACGGGCGTCCGCCCGCCTTCGACCAGAAGCCCATCTCCTCCGCGAGGGCCGTCACGTTGGCCGAGGCCAGGAAACGCTCGGGGTCGGCCGGGTCGATCTCGCGGATACGTCCGGCGTTAGCCGAAACGCCGATCTCGTCGTCCGGAACCCGTTGGGCCGCCCAGACGGCGCCCTTCTTCCCCTTGCCCGGCCCGAAGATCTCGAAGTGCCAGACCTCCTTCGGGTCGGCGAAGGTGAAGCACTCGCCCCAATCGGTGTAGCCGTACTTCGACGTCAGCTCGTCGGCCACGCGGATCGCCTCCCGGGCGGTCGAGGCCCGTTCGAGCACGAGCCTGTAGAGCTCCGGGGCGTCGATGATGCCGTCGTCGCTGACCAGCTCGCGCCGCCCGCCGATCGTCGTCTCCCCGATCGCCAGCTGGCGCTCGTTCATGATGGGATAGGCGGCGTTGAGGTAGGCGTAGGTTTCCGCGACCTGGGGAATCTCGCCCGTCTCCAACCGATCCGGATCGTCGGGCCCCTTGGTCCGCTTGGCCTCGAAGTAGACCTTGGCCGTCTCGCCCGGCTTGTGCTTGCGGTGCGGGACGATGGTCATCCAGGTCCGGTCGGTCCCCGAATCGCAGGAGTGGGAGGTCATCGTGGATCCGTCGGCGGAAGCCAGCCGGCCGACCAGGATGCTGGTGCAGGAGTCGAACTCCGGAATCGGTGCGGCGGGGTCCGGCCGGGTTGCCGGACCGCCCAGGACCGCCAGCGTGACCGCGGCCGCCGCAGCCACCAGGATGAGCGGGATTCGGATCTTCTTCATGCGGCGCTCCTCTCCGATGTGCCGCGCGCGAGGGCGCGCGAAAGCCGCCCCGTTTATAACACGCCCTTCCGCCGCCGGTCAACCGGAGCCGTGCCCCGAGGGAGAAACCGCCCCGAGCTCCGCGACCTCAGAGCCCAGGGCCGAGGGGACGGCGCGAACGAGTTTAGAAGGAATGTGGATGCAGGGACGCCCCGGACAGGACCCGTCTGACGGAGGGAACACTCCGAACCCGCTTCCCCGGCTGCGTGGTGTGCACGGGATTACCGCAGCTTCCCTCAACGGGAAGCCTCATGATGACAAGAGGGGCCGGATGCCCAGTTGACCGGCTCGGGGCGCTTCTGCTATAAAGAGCGTTCCTTCGGTCCCGGCCCGGACGGAGATACGGCGCGTGACATCGATCCTGAACGTCCTCCACGGCATCGGCTCGCTCGGCGAGATCCTGTCCCTCGCCTCCGGCCTGGTCTGGGCGGTGGCCGTCATCCTCTACCGCGTCAGCGGCCGCGCGGTCCATCCCCTGGGGCTCAACCTTTTCAAGAATGTCCTGGCCCTGGCCTTCATGGTGCCGACCATGCTCCTCCTCGGGCGGCCGCTCCTGGCCGGGGCGCCGGCCAGGGACACCGGCATCCTGCTCCTCTCGGGCTTCCTGGGCATCGCCGTTTCCGACACGCTGTTTTTCTACAGCCTGAACCGGCTCGGCGCGAGCATCCTGGCCATTGTGGACTGCTTCTACAGCCCCTTCGTCATCGCCCTGTCGTTCCTGCTGCTCGGTGAGACGATGACGGCCTGGCAGCTCATCGGGGTGGCGCTGATCATTTCGGCCGTCCTCACCGCCGAACGGACGGGGTCGGGAAGGTCGATCCCGGCCAGGGACCTTCTCACCGGCCTCCTGCTCGGGATCCTGTCGATGTTCTTCGTCGCCATCGGCATCGTCGTCGCCAAGCCGGTCCTGGCGAACGAGTCCGTGCTCCGGGCGACTCTGGTCAGGCTCGTCGGCGGGGCCGTCCCGCTGGTGTTGATCGTTCCGGCCCTGCCCGGCCGGCGGGCCATTCTCAAGCCGCTCCTCGACCCGGCCAACTGGAAAGCCCTGATCCCGGCTTCCTTCTTCGGCTCCTACCTGTCGCTCATTCTCTGGATGGGAGGCATGAAATTCGCCAAGGCGTCGGTCGCGGCGGCCCTCAACCAGCTCAACACGATCTTCATCGTGGTCATGGCCGCCGTTTTCCTGAAGGAGAAGCTGACGCCGCTCAAGATCCTGGCGGTCGGCCTGGCCTTCGCCGGCGCCTACCTGGCCGCCGTGCGGTTCTAACGGGCCGAGCCTAAATTGGGGACACAATACTAATTTCCTGCACCGATCGGGAAATTAGTATTGTGTCCCCAAATAAATAAATAATTAGTATTGTGTCCCCATTTATTGGGCGGCCAGCTTGACGTCGATCCAGAAGGAGTGCTTCTTGTAGCGCGGGTCGCGCGTGAAGGCCCGGAAGTCGCCTCCGCCGCCGCCCTCCCGGCTCCCGTCGTCACTGAAGCCGGACGAGGACGAGCCCGCCGACTCCCTGGCGACGCTGCCGCCCTGGGCCCTGGCCGCCATGATGTTTTTCATGATCTCCTGGGTCATCCCGCCCCACTCGAAGCCGACCTTTATCGTCTGCCCCGGTTCGGCGCCGATGCCGCCCGGCTGATTGACGCGGGACAGGGGAATCCTGAACTCGTAGAGCAGCGCCTTGGGCTCGTTCTGCATGCCGGTCCGGAAGGCCGGAGGGTCGGTCTTGACGGCCGGGTCGGAGGGCGCGGGCTGGTCCTTGTCGTTGATGACCTGGTCGTTGAAGTGGATGTAGCCCTTGTTCTTGCGGATCTCGGCCTTGCGCTCCTCGGTGAACGTCTCGCCCCGCTTCTCAAGGATGGCGATCAGCTCGTCGGCGGTCACCGATTGTCTTGTGAACAGGACGCCGAGGTCCTTGCTCTTCTTGTCGACCGGATTGTAGAAAATCTTCATGCCGGTCTGGTCGATGGTGCTGGCGGACGCCTGGTCCTTGAACAGGAACAGGATATACAGATGGCTCCCGTCGTTGCGGACGGCGAACTCGACCTTGGAGCCCTTGTCCGTCAGGAGATCCGCATTCTGCCAATCCTGGCCGGCGCCGTCGACCCGGATCGGCGTCGCGGCCCAAGCGCTTTCAACGACGGGGTCCTTGGCAAAGCCGGGGGCGGCCAGGACCGCCGCCGCCGTCAGTGCCAGGATGATGACCATGACTCTTTTCATCTCGACCTCCTCGCCCCTCAGGGCATCAAACTCGCAGGCTTCAGGAAATCGGCCATTCCAAGCAACCTATTATACTAAATCGTCCCAGGTTTGAAAAACAGCCGCCACGTTCTCCGGCCGGGCCCCGATCCCGAACTCGCACCGGGCGATGACGCCCCCTTCGCGGTAGAGCGCGGCCGACGACGTCGTCCGGGAACCGCCTCCGGATCGCGGCCGGCTCGCTCGGCCAGGTTCGCTCGGCCCACGGCAACACCCAGAGTTGGCGCGGAATCCGGGCCGGGGACCGGAACTCGAGTGTCCGGAATACGCGTCGACGGGATGTTTCCGTCATCGCCGATTCGGCCGCGGGCTCTCCGGGGGCGGGCGCGGAAGGTCAGGCCGCGATCAGGCGGCCGACCTCCTCGACCGCGCTGGCCGCGTCGGGGGCATAGCCGTGGGCCCGGATCTGGTCGGCATATTCCTTGGTCACGGGGGCGCCCCCGATGACCACCGGGATCTTGAGCTGCGAGGCTTCCAGGGCCTCGACCACGGCTTTCATCTGGACCATCGTCGTCGTGAGCAGGGCCGAGAGGGCGACGACGTTCGCGCCGTTGGTCCCGGCGGCCTTGACGAACATGGCCGGGGACACGTCGACCCCGAGGTCCACGATCTTGTAGCCGTTGCCGCGGAGCATCATGGCCACGAGGTTCTTGCCGATGTCGTGGAGGTCGCCCTTGACGGTGCCGATGACGACGATGCCCTTGGGCTGGACCTTGTCCTTGACGAGGTAGGGCTCGAGCTTGGCCAGCCCCGCGTTCATGGCCCTGGCGGCGACCAGCACTTCGGGGATGAAGACTTCGTTGTTCTTGAACAGGACCCCGAGCCGTTCCATGCCCGGGATCAGGCCTTCGTTCAGGATCCGGGCCGCCGGCATCCCTTCGGCCAGGGCCCTGTCGACCATCGATTCGACGTCCGCCTTCCTGCCCGCGATCAGGGCCTCTTGCATCTCGTTAAGCATCGCTCTCTCCTTGAAGGCCGTAAGGCCATTTCTATATCAACAAAGCGTCCGCGCTGTCAACTCGAATTCGGGAGCCCGGACGCCGGAGACTGGCGGCGCATTCCGACGCCGCGGCGCGGCCTTGTAGAGGGCCCGGCCATTCTGTTATCATTGCGGCACAGGAGAGGACAGACGATGGTCCCGTTCAAGGTCGGAATCGACAGCTACGGCCTGAAGCCGCTCGACCTCTCCCCTTTCGAACTCCTGGACTGGGCCCTCATCAACGGCGCCGACGGCGTCCAGTTCTCCGAGGGCAACCTCCCGTCCGGGGCGGAAACCGACAAGCCCTTCCTCCTCGAGCTCAAGAGCTACGCCGCCGAGAACGGACTCTATCTCGAGTGGGGCGGGGGCGAGCACATCCCGCTGGACCTGGCCGCCGGGCGGCCCAAGGACATCCTGGCCGTCAACCGCAGGGCGGCCGGCCAGGCGCTGGCCCTGGGCGTTGCGTCCGTGCGCTCCTGCTCGGGAGGCCTGATGCGCTGGACCAAGGGCCCGCCGGGCACCGACGAGCTGCTCCGCCTCGCGGCCGCCGCCCTCCGCGAACAGGAATCCATGCTCCGCGATCACGGCGTCACGCTGGCGATCGAGACCCATTTCGAGTTCACCTCGTTCGAGCTCCTGAGGCTCTTCGAGATGTGCGGCGCCGGGCCGGGGGAATGGCTCGGCATCTGCCTCGACACGATGAACCTCCTGACCATGCTCGAGGACCCGGTGAGAGCCGCCGGGCGCCTCCTGCCCTGGGTCGTGACCACGCACATCAAGGACGGGGGCCTGCTTCTCGGCGAGGGCGGCTTCGTGTCCTTTACGGCCCAGGCCGGTGCCGGGGTGATCGATTTCGCCGCGATCTTCCGGAAGCTGGCCGGCCTGCCGAGGCCGGTCAACCTGTCCATCGAGGACCACGGCGGCGATTTCCGGATTCCCGTTTTCGACCCCGAGTTCCTGGCCGGCTTCCCCGACCTCTCGGTTCCCGAACTCGTGGAACTCCTGTCGCTTGCGGCCCGGAGCCGGGCCCTGGCCGGGGCGGGCCGTTTGTCCCCGCTGCCCAGGGAGCGGTGGCCCGCGGTCTGCGAACGGCGGATGAAGAGGAACCTCAAGACGGTCCGGCGGGTCGCGGCCGAGGGGAGGCCCTGACCGTCATGGCCGCGCACGCCGGGTTCGCGTTTCGGGACGGGGAAGCGCTCCTCCGCAAGGCCGCGCGTCTCGGCCTGGACATCCCCTTTTCCGAGGATATTTCGCCGCTCCTCGCCCCTGCCGCCGTGGCCGGACGGAAGCTCGCCAACCGCCTGGCCGTGCTGCCCATGGAATGCGCCGATGCCGAAAGGGACGGCGGGCCTTCGGCCTGGACCTTCCGCCGCTACAGGCGGTACGCCGAAGGCGGGGCGGGGTTGATCTGGTTCGAGGCCGCCGCCGTCAGCCCGGACGGCCGGTCCAACCCAGGCCAGCTGATGCTCACCGAGGAAACCGAGGACGGATTCAAGCGCCTGGTCGAGGAAACGCGACGGGCCGCCGCCCGCCGGGGCGGGAGCGCGGCGCCCGGTCCGGTCCTCATCCTCCAGCTGACCCATTCGGGCCGGTTCGCCAGGCCCGACGGAAGTCCGGAACCTCTCATAGCGCGCCACAGCCCGTTCCTGGACCCGCTGCACGGCCTGTCCGAAGACTCTCCCGTTCTCTCCGATGAGGCGCTCGACCGGATCCGGGGCGACTTCGTCAACGCCGCCGGCCTGGCGGCGTCGGCCGGGTTCGACGGGGTCGATATCAAGGCCTGCCACGGCTACCTCGTCTCCGAGCTCCTGGCCGGCTTCACCCGGGACGACAGCCGCTACGGCGGGGCCTTCCAGAACAGGACCCGCTTCCTACTCGAAACGCTCCGCCTCGTCCGCCTCGACGCACCGGGCCTGCTCCTGACCAGCCGGCTGAGCGCCGCCGACATGATCCCCTTCCCCTATGGTTTCGGAATGGACCCCGAGCAGCCCGGCCGGACGGACCCGCGGGAGGTCAAGCGACTCGTCGTCGAACTCGGCCGCGTGGGCGTCAGGTTCCTGGCCCTGTCGATAGGCGTCCCGGCCTGGAAGCCGCACTTCGGCCGGCCCTTCGACACCCCCGTCCCGGGAGGCGACGTTCCCGGCGAGCATCCGCTCGAAGGCGTGGCCCGGCACCTGCGCCTGGCCTCGGAGATCCAGCTGGACCTGCCCGGGACCTCCGTCGTCGGCGCGGGCTATTCCTGGCTGAGGCGGTTTTCCCCCAACGTCGGAGCGGCCATGATCGCCTCGGGCCGGACCTCGATCGTCGGACTGGGACGCGGCGCCCTGGCCTACCCCGATTTCGCCCGCGACCTCGCGGACAGGGGCCGGCTGGAGCCGCGAAAAGTCTGCACGACCTGTTCCCTCTGCTCCCATCTTCTCCGCCGCCAGACGCGGGTCGTCTGCGCGGTCCGCGACAGGAAAGCCCTGGCCGGGCGGCTGGACTGACCGGGACCTTTGAGTTATCCTGGGAATGACGGCCTGCGGGGCGCCTTCGCGTCACGGCGGAACGGCGGCCCGCGGCCCGGAACGAAGACAAGGAGGAATCCGCTTGAGAAGCCCGAGCCCGGCCGCGAAGAGGGGCAAGACGAAAGCCCGTGTCCGCGGCGCCCTGGCCCGGACCCTTCTCGCCAAGCCCCGGATCCTGCGGGTCAAGCCTTCGCTGAGCCTCTTCCTGCTCGGCTACATGAAGAAGTTCAGGGTGCGCAGCTCCGGAGGCAACCTCATCCTGCACTCCCATCTTCCGCCCCTGAACAGCGAGGCCTACGGCCGTTTCGTCGACGAGCATCTCGTGGCCGGGACGGAGGGCCCTTCCCACGCCCAGGTCGGCCTGACGAACGCCTGCCCGCAGAGGTGCGCCTATTGTTACAACCGCGACCGCCAGGGCACGCCCATGGACACGGAAACGATCCTGGGGGTCGTCCGCGACCTCCGCGACATGGGGGTCTTCTGGATCGGGCTCACGGGCGGCGAGCCTCTCCTCAACAAGGACCTCACGGCCATCACCGAGGCCGCGGCCGACGGCTGCGCCGTGAAGCTCTTCACGACCGGCTGGGGGGTCACCCCGCGCCTGGCCCGCGACCTCCATCGGGCCGGCCTGTTTTCCGTGTCGGTCTCGCTCGACCATTGGCGGGAGGACGTTCACGACGCGGCCCGGGGCTGCCCCGGGGCCTTCCGGGCGGCCCTCGAGGCCCTGGAGATTTTCCGCCGCGTGCCGGGGCTTCACGTCGGCGTGTCGGCCGTCCTGACCCGGGACATGATCCGCCGCGGCGAAACGGAGGCCTTCCTCGATTATCTCGTCGGCCTGGGCGTGGACGAGGCCTGGCTGAGCGAGGTCAAGCCGGTCGCCGCGCCCTTCTGGGACGAAGAGGCCCTGGTCACGGACGAGGACATTCGGACCCTGGTCCGGCTGCAGGACCGGCATAACCGCGAAGGGCGGATCACGGTCAATTACCTGGGCCATTTCGAGGCCCGGGAGAACTTCGGCTGCAACGCCGGCCGCAAGATGATCTACGTCGACGCCTTCGGCGACGTCAGCCCGTGCGTGTTCACGCCCGTGTCCTTCGGCAACGTCAGGGACAGGAGCCTGCGCGAGATCGCGGCTGAAATGAGGGGATGCTTCCGTCCCTCGGACTCCTGTTTCATCCGCAGAAACGTCGGGCTTTTCAAGGCTCTGGGCGCGGCCGTCCCGCTGGGCCGCGAGGCCGGCCTCAGGCTGGCCGGCGAGGCCGGGTTCGGCGTCCCGGGCGAATTCATCCGCCGCTGGGAAAAAGCCCGCAAACGGAAGGGTTGAAACCGTGGCCGGACTGACGGAAAGGTGGACGGCGCGGACAGGCTACGGCCTGGCCGCCGTGTTCGCGGCGGTGGGGCTGGTGTTCCTTTTCATGCCCGGGCGGGTGGTCGATTTCTTCAACAGGCTCTCCGGGCCGTTGGGAATGCCCGCCGCCCAGGTTCCGGAGGCGGGATTCTTCAACGTGCTGGCCGCGGCCTACATGGCGGTCGTGACGGCGCTGGCCTGGAACATGGGCGCCCGCCCGAAGTCGGCGCTGTTCCCGCGCCTGCTGGCGCTGGCCAAGTTCTCCTCCGCAATTCTCTCGCTGGGCTATTTTCTGGTCGGGCCGGGCCACCTCCTCCTGCTCGCCAACGGGGTCGTCGACGGCCTGATCGGGGCCTTTGCGCTGTGGGCATCCGTCGCGGCCGCGGGACGCGCGCGCGGCGGGGAGCCGGCCGCGTGAGACGGACGGACCGGAGCGCCGCGGGGCGGCCGTGAGCCTTCTTCTGCGTCTGGCCGGCCTGGGCCTTCCGGCCGCCCTCCGCAGGAGGAAGGCCCGTGAACTCTACGCCCTTACGGCCGGCTGCTTCGGGGTTTCCTGGCCGTCGGGAGGTCCCCCCGGCCCCGGTTCCGAACTCGAGAGGTTCGCCGTCCTGACCCGCGGCCTCGTGGACAAGTTCAGGGCCGAGGGAAAGCCCCTGGCCCCGGTCAAGGCGGACCTGCGCGGCCGGGCCCTGGCCTTCGGCCGGAACCTGCGGCGGTCGTTCCGCGTCCGGCACCCGGGCGACGCCGTCCGTCTCCTCAGGCTGGCCTACGCGGCGGTCGGGATCGACCTCCGGGCCGGGGAAGGGGGGGCGATCACCGTCAGCCGGTGCTTCTTCAGCCGGCACTATACTCCCGAAACCTGCCGGGTCATCGCCTCCCTGGACGAAGGGCTCATGGCCGGCATCCTGGGCGAGGGCGGGCTCGAATTCACATGTCGCATCACGGAAGGTCACAAGGAATGCCGGGCCGTTTTCCGCCTCCCGGGGGACGGTCCGTGAAAAGGGCCGTCGTCGTGGGCAGCGGCGCGGCCGGGGCCGCGGCGGCCGCCGCGCTCCAGGGAACCTTCGCGGTCACGGTCCTCGAACGGGGCGGCGAGTTCCGGCCGTACGGCTTCGGGCTCGCTCTGCCGGAGAGGCTCAAGCGGCTGGGGCTCCTTTTCGACGAGAGGATGATCCGGACCCTCTTCCCGGCCATGCGCGTCTCGAGGACCGACGGCCGCATGGTCCTGGTGCGGGGGACGGCGACGGGCGGCACGACCACCCTGGCCACCGCCAACGCCCTGCGCCTGGATCACGACCTCAGGGACCTGGGCATCGACCTGGACCGGGAATTCGAAGAACTCGGCCGGGAGATCCCCGTGACCGTAGCACACCGGGCCCGCTGGCGGGAGTCGACCCGGGCCATCTTCGAGGCCTGCCGGGACATGGGGCTCGACCCCCGGCCCATGCCCAAGATGGCCGAGCCGGACCGCTGCACGAGCTGCGGCCGGTGCATCCTGGGCTGCCCGACCGGGGCCAAGTGGGACGCCCGGCGCTTTCTCGATGAGGCCCGGACGCGGGGCGCCGAGGTCGTGACGGGATGCGCGGTGGCGGCGCTGGCGGGAGAAAGGGGCAGGGCGACCGGTGTCCTGGCGAAAGTCAAGGGACGACGGAGGGTTTTCGCGGCCGACCTGGTCGTCCTGGCGGCCGGGGGCCTGGGCACGCCGGCCGTCCTCGAGAGGTCCGGCATCAGGTGCGAGCAGCGACTGTTCGTCGACCCCGTGCTCTGCGTCGCCGCGGAATGGCCGGGGGCGCGGCTGAACCGGGACGTCCCGATGCCCTTCGCCGTCCAGCGCGACGGGTTCATCGTCTCCCCCTATTTCGACTTCCTGAGCTATTTCTTCAACCGGCGCTGGAGGCCGAAGCCGGAAGACACCGTGAGCCTGATGGTCAAGTTCGCCGACGAGGGCCGGGGCGGCGTTTCGGGCGGGAAAGCGAGAAAGCCGTTGACCGGGGCCGATCGCGAGCGGCTGGCCTCCGGAAGACGTTTGTGCGAGGACATCCTGGCCCGTCTCGGCGTCCCCAAGGCGCGGACCTTCCCCGGGACTCTCAACGCCGGCCATCCCGGCGGCAGCCTGCCGCTCACGGCGGCCGAGGCCGGGACGCTCCACAACCCCGTCCTGCCGGCCAATGTCTACGTCGCCGACTCGACCCTCCTCCCCCGCTCTCTCGGCAACCCGCCGAGCCTGACCATCATGGCCCTGGCTAGGAAGGTGAGCCGGGCGGCCGCCGAACGGTTCGGGGGCTGACCCGGAGAAAGGGCCGGTCCCGGCCCCGATACGCGAGGATCGCTTTCTTCCTGGGCGCTCCCTCGCCGGGGGCCGTGGAGGCGGACCCCCGGGCCGCGCGTTGACGGCGGGCGGGTGAGTGTTGTATTTTTGGCCGCAGGAGGGCGGCCCGAGACCATGAAGACCGGCACCTTGCGGATCGGCGGGACGTCGTACCCGGTGTATTCCCTGAACACGCTCGTCGTCGGCAGCGGCGCGGCCGGCCTCAACGCCGCCGTGCGTTTGTGGCGCGAGGGACAGCGCGACATCGCCGTCGTGACCGACAAGCTCGGCGGAGGCGCGTCCTTCAATTCGGGCTCGGACAAGCAAACCTACTACAAGATCTCGCTGGCCGGCGACCTGCCGGATTCCTCGCGCGACATGGCCGCGGACCTTTTCGCGGGCGGATGCATGGCGGGCGACCTGGCGCTGGCCGAGGCCCAGGGCTCGGCCGAAGCCTTCTTTCACCTGGTCGACCTCGGGGTCCCCTTTCCCTTCGACAGGTTCGGGGCCTACGTCGGGTACAAGACCGACCATGACCCGCGGCAGCGCGCGACCTCGGCCGGCCCGCTCACCTCGCGTCTCATGGGCGAGCGCCTGGCCGGGAGGGCCCGCGAGCTGGGGATTCCGGTCATCGACCGGCACCGCGTCATAAAGCTGCTCACGGCGGGCCCGTCCGGCCGGAAGCGCGTCGTCGGCGCGACGGCTCTCGACCTCGGCAGGTCCGGGACCTCGGACATGGGCTTCGTCCTTTTCAACGCCGTGAACGTCGTGCTGGCGACGGGCGGGCCCGGCGGCATGTACGCGCACACCGTGTACCCCGAAGACCAGCCGGGCTCCCACGGCCTGGCCATCGAGGCGGGGGCGACGGCCCGGAACCTCACGGAGTCCCAGTACGGCCTGGCCTCGGTCGGGTTCCGCTGGAACCTGTCGGGGACCTACCAGCAGGCCGTTCCGCGCTATTTCTCGACGGACGCGGCGGGCCGGGACGAGCGGGAGTTCCTGAACGACGTCTTCCCCGACATGGGCCGCCTGGCCTCCGCCGTTTTCCTCAAGGGCTACCAGTGGCCCTTCGACCCGAGGAAGGTCGCGGGCTACGGCTCGTCGCTTGTCGACCTCCTCGTTTACAGGGAAACGGTCGAACGGGGCCGCCGGGTTTTCCTCGACTACCGCCGCAATCCGTCGGGGGCGGGGAAGCTCCGGGATTTCAGGCTGCGGCAGCTAGTGCCGGAAGCCTACGGCTTCCTCGAGCGGTCGGGAGCGTTGCAGAAGACGCCGATCGCCCGGCTGCTCCGGATGAACCGGCCGGCCGTCGACCTTTTCCGAAGCCACGGGATCGACCTGGCCCGGGAGCCGCTAGAGGCGGCGGTCTGCGCCCAGCACAACAACGGCGGCTTCAAGGTCAATGTCTGGTGGGAGTCCGACCTCCGGCACCTCTTTCCGGTCGGGGAAGCGGCCGGAACGCACGGCGTCTACCGGCCCGGCGGGTCGGCCCTCAACGCCGGCCAGGTCGGCGGCCTGCGGGCGGCCAGATTCATCGCGGCGAGATACGGCGAGAAGCCGCCGGCGGTCCGGGAGTTCGGCCGGGCGGCGGGCGGCCAGATTCGAAAGACGATCGAGCAGGCCGCGGGGATGATCGACCCCGGGGCGGGCCGGGCGGCCCGTCTTCTCGACGAGGCCATGGGCGAAGTCCGGGAACGCATGTCGGCCTGCGGCGCCCACATCCGGAGGCCCGAGGCCGTCGGCCGCGAGGCGCCTCTCGCCTGGGCCCTTTGGAAGAGGCTCCGGCGCGAGCTGCGGGTTGCCCGGGCGGAGACCCTTCCCCGGGCGTTTTCGGTCCTGGGGGAGGTCCTGACGCACGCCGTCTATCTCGAGGCGATCGCGGAACACATGAGGAAAGGCGGACAGAGCAGGGGCTCGTACCTCATCCCCCGCGAGGGAGGCGAGGCGGCCTGTCCAGGGCTGGACGAAGCCTGGAGATTCTCGCTCGCCGGGCCCGGCGATTTCGTGAGTCGCAAGATCCTCGAACTGAGGCTCGACGGGCGGGGACGCCTCCGGAAGAGCTGGGCGGAGGTGGGCCGGGTCCCGGCCGCCGGAGGCTGGTTCGAGACCGTCTGGAACGATTTCCGGGAAGGCCGGACGATCAGGGAGGACACATGAGCACAGTCCGGAGGCGGGGCGGGGCCAGGCCGGTCGCCCTGGTCACGGGGGCGGGGCGGGGAATCGGCCGCGGCATCGTCCTGGCCCTGGCCCGCGAGGGTTTCGACGTGGCCGGGCTGGACATCCTCCAGGAGCCGGGGAAGACCGGGGAAGGTCTCAGAGAGGTCGGGCGCCGGGTCGGACGGCTCGGGGGGCGGTTCCTTCCCGTCCGATGCGACATCGCCGCCCTCGAGGAGCACGACCGGGCCGTGGCCGAGGTTTTCGCCGCCTTCGGCCGGGTCGACTCGCTCGTCAACAACGCCGGGGTGGCGCCGGAGAAGCGGCTGGACATCCTGGAAACGACGCCCGCCAGTTTCGACAGGCTGATGGCCGTCAACGCGCGGGGAGCCTTCTTTTTCACCCAGAACGTCGCCCGCCGCATGGCCGGCCGGGCGGGCTCGGGGGGCGGAGAAGCCCCCCGGTCGATCATCTTCATAACCTCGATTTCCGCCGAGTGGTCCTCGGTCGCCAGGGCCGAATACTGCATGTCCAAGGCGGCCCTGAGCATGGCGGCGACGCTCTTCGCCCACGCTATGGCGCCGCGCGGCGTCACGGTCTACGAAGTGCGGCCCGGGATCATCGCCACTGCAATGACGGCCCCGGTCAAAAAAAAATACGACCGGATGATCGCGCGGGGGCTCGTGCCGCAGGGCCGCTGGGGAACGCCGGACGACGTCGGCAGGGCCGTCGCCGCCCTGGCCCGCGGCGATTTCGGATTTTCCACGGGGGCGGTCATCGAGGTCAGCGGCGGCATGAACATCCGGCGGCTGTGAGGCGCCGCGCCGGTGCCCGGGGCGGCGGACGCGGGGGGCGTGTTTACAGGACCCGCGGTTTTTGCTATTGTCTGTCTTAACCCGGTTGACCGGGGGTCGGCGAGCCGGATTTTCCGGATTGCCCCGCGCGGTCCGGGAACAGGGAGGGACGAATGGCCTCATCCAAGCACATGCGAAGCCGGGTCTTTTGGGGCTTGGTGCTCATCACGGTCGGGATTCTCCTGTTCTTCGACCAGATGGGACGGCTGGACTTCGGGTATCTTATCGGCCATTACTGGCCGGCGATCTTCATCATCATCGGACTCTCCATCCTCATCGGCAGCGACTCCAGGGAAAAGGGGGCCGGGATATTCTTCGTCCTGTTCGGCGCCTTCTTCCTGCTCCTCCGGCTGAGGGTCTTCGACCACACGGTCTGGCACTATTTCTGGCCTCTGCTCATCATCGCGCTGGGCCTATGGATCATGGTCCGGCCGGCGGCGGGCGGGAGCAAAAAAAAAACCCCTGAGCTGAGCGTCGACGAGCTGGCCGTCTCGCAGGTCTTTTCGGGAACGAAGCGGCGGGTCGAATCGGCCAACTTCAAGGGCGGCTCCGTCGAGGTCGTCCTGGGGAACGCGGACATCGACCTGACGCAGGCCCGGCTCGAAGGCGGCCGGGCGACGCTCGCGGCCTCCGCGGTCCTGGGCCGGATCGACCTCCGCGTGCCGCCCGACTGGCGGGTGGTCGTCGAGGGGACGCCCGTGCTGGGGTCCATCGAGCACGACAGGAAGGCGCCCGGCGGCGCGGAAGGGGCCCCGGTCCTGGAGCTCCGCACGTCGGTCGTCCTGGCGTCCATCCACATCGAGAGCTGATCTTCACTGAAGGTGAAAACATGAAGACATTCTGGTTATGGTCTCTGGCCGTCGTCATCACTCTCGCGGCGGCCGTCTATCAGCGGGTGACCGGGCCGACCTATGAGTTGAAAGGAACCGTCGCCGTGGCCGGGGCCGAACTCAAATACGAGTTGCCCCGGAGCTGCGACAGCACTGAGGACTGCCCGATCACGATCCAGGCTCCGGCCGGGGTGGAGGGATACCTCGAGTACCGCCGCTTCCGAACCCAAGAGGCGCTGGTCCGCATCCCCCTCGTCCGGCGCGACGGGGAGCTGGTCGGTGCCCTGCCCAGGCAGCAGGCGGCCGTGAAGCTGGCCTACACAGTCATCCTTGCCTCGGGCGATGAAATTGTGCCGCTTGCCGGGGGCGAGACGGTCGTGGCCCGCTTCAAGGACCCCGTGCCGACCGGCGTCCTCATCCCTCACATCATCATCATGTTCGCCGGCATGCTGGCCTCGACGGCGGCCGGGCTGACGGCTCTCGACAGGAAGCGGAACCCGCGCCGCATGGCCCTCTGGGCGGTGGGCCTTCTCTTCGTGGGCGGGTTCATCATGGGGCCGCTCGTCCAGAAGTTCGCCTTCGGCGCCTACTGGACCGGATTTCCGCTGGGCGCCGACCTCACCGACACCAAGACCCTGATCTCGTTCCTGTTCTGGGTCGGGGCCCTGATCGCCGGGCGGAAGGGACGGCCGGCCAGAGGGGCCGTGATCGCGGCGTCGGTGGTCACCCTGGTCATCTTCCTCATCCCGCACAGCCTGTTCGGCTCGGAGCTCAAGCCGGGGCAAACCGGCTGACGCGCCGACGGGCCCGAGCGCCCGCCCGCCCCGACGTAAACCAGCAAGATTGGTACCGGGTCTACAAAATGCTGGTTTTTCCCCCCTTTCGCAGGCCCCGCACCCACTTCTCTACCGAGGAAACCGCTGCCTCTCTTTTTGAACCGCCCGCCGGGCCGGTCCGGCACCCCACGGATCAGGCTCGTCCACCCAGCCTCCCCTTGAAGGCCCCAGGCAAAGAGAAACCAGCAATCGGGTACCTGGTACCGTCTTTGCTGGTCTTGACCGGGCCGGCGGCTATTCGAGCTTGAAGCGGACGGTGGCCGTGAAGACGGCCGGCGTGGCCGCGCCGTTGACGATCAGCGGCTCGTAGCGCCACTGGCGGACGGCGTCGATCGCGGCCTGGTTGAGCATCGGGATCGACCTCAGGATCATGACATCGACCACCTTGCCCTCGGCATCGGTCCTGACAGAGAGGATGACGACGCCCTGGACTCCGGCCTGGCGGGCCTCGGGCGGATAAACGGGATCCACGGACCCGACGAGCTTAGGCGGGGCGATGTCCCCCTCGCACTTGACGGCTCCTTGCGCGAATTTCTCCAGATCCTTTTCCCTATCCCCGGTCGTGAGCCGGAACCGGACGGTTACCGTGAAAACGATCCCCTGGGGCTCGCCGTCGATGAGCATCGGGGCGTATTTCCACTGCTTGAGCGCGTCCACGGCCGCCTGATCGAGGACGGGAATCGACCTCAGGATCTTGACATTCACGACATTTCCCTCTTTGTCGGTCGTGGCCTCCAGGATGACCACCCCCTCGACGTGGGCCTTCCGCGCCGTTTCCGGATAGATGGGATCGACCGTCTTCACGAGCTTCGGAGGCTTGACCCCTCCGACCGCCCGGAGGACGCCTTCCTCCGTTTTGGCCCGGCCCGTTGGCGCGGCGCCGCCGACCACCCCGCCGGCGACTCCACCCTCGACGCCGCCGATAACGCCGCCCTGGTCAAACCCGACCTCGCCCTTCCCATCGACAAGCCGGAACTTCATGGTCACGGTGAAGACGAAGGGTCGGGGCTTCCCATCGATGACCATGGGTTCGTACACCCACTGTCGCAAGGCATCGATCGCGGCCTGATCCAGGAGAGGGACGGAGCGCAGGACCTTGACGTCGGCGATCCTGCCGTAAATATCGGCCGTCCCCTCTAGGATGACCGCCCCCTCGACATTGTTTTTCCGCGCGATCTCGGGATAGGCCGGCTCCACCTGTTTGACCAGCTTGGGAGTCGGGGCGCTCCCGGGCATCCCCCCTTCGACCCCGCCGATGACTCCGCCCTCGACTCCCCCGGCGACCCCGCCCTTCACTCCACCTTCGACGCCGCCCTCGACTCCCTGCCGGCTGGAGACTGCGGCCTTTCCGGAGTCGAGGCGGAATCTCATGGTGACGGTAAAGACGAAGGGCCTGGGCTTTCCCTCGATGACGAGGGGTTCATAGACCCACTGCCTGAGCGCGTCCACCGCCGCCTGGTCGAGGAGCGGGACGGACCTCAGGACCTTGACCGATGCGACCCGGCCGCGGATGTCGGCGTTCCCTTCGAGGACCACCACCCCCTCGACCTTCGCCTTCTTTGCCGTCTCGGGATATACCGGATCGACCTGTTTGATGAGCCGTACGGGTTCGACCTCGTCCGAGCGGATCGTCCGCAGCGAGATGAAATAGGGCTTCCCCCGCGTGTCCTCGAAGCCGAAGACGGTGGCGCTCGTTCTCGGGGCGCTGAATTCCGTGTCGAGGAGGCTTGCGGGACGCCCCGCCGCACCCGCGCCGGCCCCGCCTCCGGCCGGTTCGAGCACCTCGATCCGGAAGCGCTGGTCCGCGGCCGCGCCGCTCGGGGTCAGGAAGACCTTGTACTCCCTGGCGCCCAGCCTGAAGACGTGGGAGATCTTGGCGGAGTTGCCCGGCATCCATTTATAATCGCTTTCGGTCAGCAGCCTGACGTCTTCGAGCTTGAAAATCCTCCGGATCTGGAGCTGTTCGGCCGCCAGGTCGGCCTCCGACTCGAGGTTGGCCGAAAGGACGTATTTGAGGAAAGAGGACGTCACGGTGTCCGGCGTCCCCCCGGCGACGTCCTTGACGCCTTCGAAGATCCGCATCTTGACGTCGGCCGCCGCGGCCAGGGAGGCCACGGACCCCAACACCAACAGCCACAGGCAAATTTTTTTCATGGCGACTGTCCTCCTCGTCAAATTTCCGGCTCGGCCCAAACGATGATCATCTCCGAATCGTTGGGCTGATAGACAAAGGTCCGGGCATCGGCGCCGCCCACCCTGACATAATCCATCTGGAAGCGGTCCGCGGCGGGCACGGCTCCCGTCCCCGGCCCCGTCCCGGCAGTCCGGATGCCGCTCAGGAGCCAGAAGCCCACCACGGCGGTCACGAAAAGGGAAACCGCCCCGGCGGCCCAGGCCAACCTGAGACGGGGAGCGGCGGCGTGCTCGGACGGCTGCGGCCCTCGAGCCGTGACGCTGGGTCCGATTTTCGCCCACAGTCGGTCCGCCGCGCCGAAGTCCTCCGGAGCGACGAAGAGCGAACGTGCCGCGCCCCGACCGACCAGCCCGGCCTGGCAGAACTCGCATCGTTCCATGTGGCTCCGGATGAGCCAGCCCCGGAAAGCCCGCGACGGGACGGCGTCGTACAACCGGTCAACTATTCTGCAGAACCGCATGTTCGTTCTCCAAGAGAGACTTGATTTTCCGGCGCGCGTTGAAGAGGTAGACGCGGGCCGTGCCGGCCGAGCACCCCAGGACCTCCGATATGTCGCCCGCCGTGTACCCTTCGTTGGCCCAGAGGCAGAGAGCCGTCCGCTCCCTCGGTGAGAGCATCTCGAGAAGGCGCGACGGCAGAGGCCCGGGGCGGCCGGGATTGGCGGTCCGCGCGGACGGCATTTCGGCCAGCTCGAAACCGGCCCGGGAGGCGAATTGCCGGAAGCGCCGCTTCTTTCTGATCATGTCGAGCGATCTCCTGTACGCGATCGTCAGGAGCCAGGTCCGGAAGGGGCGTTCGGGGTCGTAGCTCTCGAGGCGGCTGAAGACCTTGATGAACGTTTCCTGGCAGACATCCTCCGCGTCCTCCCTGTTGCCAAGGACGTTGAGGGCGGCGGCCATGACCAGGCCGGCGAAGTCCTCGACCAGCCGGCGACAGGCTTCCGGGTCGCCCCTCAGGCAGCCTTCGATGACGGAATTTTCGTTCACGGACCTGATGGCTCCTCGTCCATTGGAGAATACGCGCCCCGCCGACCGAATGTTTAGCCCGGACCGGCCGGGAATCGCCGGTTGCCCCGGGGCCCGGCAGGCCGGCCCCGGCGGCCTCGAGAACCGGCGCCGCCTCGACGCGCGGCTAGTCCGGGAGCGGCGGCCTTATGGCCTTGAGCAACTCTTCGCTCTTGTCCTTGAGGGCGGGATGACCGGCGGATTTCCGGACGCACTCGAGGGCCTTTTCCCTCGCTCCCGCGTTCAGAGAGGCCGCCGCCGCATCGTACCACGCGGTGGCTTCGGTCAGGAGCACGCGCTCGAGTTGGGCCCGCCGCCTCAGGATCATCCCCGACTTGCGCTCCTCGGAGAGGGCCGACCGCTGGAGTTCCTCGATCTTGGCGCGGAGCGCGGCCGCCCCGTCCCCGCAGGCCCGGCCGGCCCGCTCGAAGAAGCCGCCGGCGTCGGCCCAGCGCCGTTTCCGGGAGGCCACCGTGCCCAGTCCCACCAGGGACTCGATGTCGGCGGCGTTGTACTCGAGGGATTCCAGGAAGTCCTTCTCCGCCCGTTCGAGCTCTCCCCTGTCCAGGGCGATCGTGCCGGCCAGCCCGAAGACCTCGGAGTTGGTCGGAAGTCGGCGTTTCGCCTCCTCGATGTGTTCGGCTGCCTCCTGATCCCGCTCGAGTCCGTGGAGGTTCCAGGACAGCCAGTAGTGGGCCTCGCCGATGAGCCAGTAGCCGAGGTCGAGCATCCTGTCGAGCCGCATGGCCAGGAGAAGGCACGCTTCGGCGTAGGGGACGGCCACGCGCCGCCTCAGCGACCGCTCCGGGTAGAGCTCCGCGTACAACGACACGGCCTTCTTGAACGCCGCGTAGTGGCCCTGTCCGACGAGCGCCGCGGCCTGTCCCGCCTTCACGTCCTCGTCCGCGACCTGGACGCCGATGGTCTTCCCGGCCGGGCCGCAGGCCGTCGCAAGCAGTCCGGCCAGGGCCGCCGCGGCCCGCCATGACGAAGCCCTGCTCACGGTTCCCCTCCGCGCGCCACGCCGAATTCTCATGCCCTCACTATAACCGAAACCGCTCCCGCCCTTCAAAGCCCAATTGCTGAAGAGCCGCGTTCCGCAGCGACCGCCATAACCGAGGCCCTTTACAAGGCCGCGGCTCTTTGATAGATTCAGCGAACAGGCCCTTAGGCAGCAGAGCACATTGAACGCGACAGGACGCGCGGCGAAAAAACCGATTTCTTCCCGTCCGGTCCGCAAGTCCGCGCCCGTCGAGGAGGCCCTGCTGGCCCGGCTGGAGCGCTATCGGCTGCTCGTCGAGCACCTGCCCGCGGGAGTGTACAGGACGACCCCCGAAGGCCGTTTCGTGGAGGCCAATCCGACCCTGGTCAGGATGCTGGGGGCCGGGTCGGCGGCGGGCCTTTTCCGGCACAACGTCACCGACCTGTACGTCGAGAAAAAAGACCGCGACGAGCACCTCGCCAAGCTGACCGCCGAACCAACCTATTTCACCGAATTCGAGCTCCGGGCCCTGGACGGCCGCCGGTTCTGGGTCCGGGATTACTGCCGGGCCGTCAAGGGCCCGGACGAAAAACTCCTCCATTTCGACGGCATCCTGGTCGACATTTCGGAGCGGAAGAAGACCGAACGGCAGCTGGCCCTGGCCCTGAAAAGGCTCCGCCGGAGCAACAGGTCGCTCGAAAGCCTGTCCCTGACCGACGAACTGACGGGGCTCAACAACCGCCGCGGATTCTTCACTCTCGGCCAGCAGCAGATGAAGATCGCCGAGCGCCTGAAGAAGAGGATTTTCATCATCTATTTCGACCTCGACGGCCTCAAGCGGATCAACGACGCCGGCGGGCACGCCGCCGGAGATTCGGTCCTGGCCGACGTGGGCGCCGTCCTCAGGGCGACCGTCCGCGAATCCGACGTTGTCGGCCGCCTGGGCGGCGACGAGTTCGCGATCCTGGCCATAAGGTCCGGCAAAGGGGGCCACCGGGCCCTCCTGCGCAGGCTCGAGGGCCGGTTCAGAACCCGGAACGCGGAACTTCCCGACCGGCCTCCCCTCTCCGTCAGCATGGGCGCCGTCGGCGGCAGCCCGCAGGAATTCGCCGGCCTGGAGGACCTCTTGGCCCGGGCCGACTCTCTGATGTACAGCGCCAAGAAAGGCAAGACCAGGGCCCGACCCTGATTTCGGAATCCCGACAAGGAGCTCAACGATATGAAGACAGCGAAGGTCCTTTCCGTCCTGTGCGCCGCCGCGTTTATGCTGGTCATGGCGTCGCCGGCCCCGGCCCAGGACAAACCCGCAGCCGACACCGTGCGCGTCGATCAGGCCCCGGCCGCCCCGCGGCCGCTCGGCCTCCAGGATATCCTCCAGTGGAAGAGCATCGCCGGAGCCGAGCTCTCTCCGGACGGAGCCTGGTTCGTCTACAGGCTCTCTCCGCAGGAGGGCGAGAGCGAAGTCGTGATCCGGCAGACCCGGGGGGACAAGACCTACCGGTTCCCGATCGGCGAAGCCCCCCGTTTCGGGTCGCCCGGAGAGATGGGCTTTTCGGCCGACGCCGCGTGGGCCGCCTTTCTCTCCTATCCGGGCGCCAAGGAGGCCCGGACCCTGCGCAAGGAGAGAAAAAGGGTCATGACCTCGGCCGTCCTGGTCGACCTCGCGACGGGCGAAAAGACGGAAGCCTCGGGGGTCCGCCGCTTCGCTTTCTCGGGGGAGAACCCCGGCTTCGTCGCCTTTCAGGCCTACGCCCCGGAGAGCCAGGAAAAGGAGAAGGACAAGTGGACGGGCTCCGACCTCGTCCTGAGGGAGCTGGCCACCGGCAAGGAGATCAACATCGGCAACGTCTCGGAGTTCGCCTTCGACAAGAAGGGAACCCGGCTGGCTTTCCTCATCGACGCCCGCGGCCTGAACGGCAACGGGCTCCAGGTCAGGAACCTGGCGACCGGAGTGGTTTCCGTGCTCGACAACGACAAGGTCGAATACAAGTCCCTCGGCTGGAGCGAGAAGGGCGAAGCCCTGGCCGTCCTCAAGGGCAAGGAGGACAAGGCCTACGAGGACAAGCTCTGGAGCGTGGTGGGATTCTCCGGCTTCCTTGAGCCCTCGGGTCCGCGCCGGGTCGTTTATGACCCGGCCGGCGACAAGGCCTTTCCCGAAGGATTCACGGTCAGCCCGAACCGGGCCCCGCGCTGGACGGAATCGTTCGACGGCCTTCTCTTCGGGATCGCGGAGGCCAAGAAGAAGGAATCCGGCGGGGAGGGCGAGGCCGCGAAAGGGCCCGGCCCGGCGGCCCGGCCCGGGGGGGATTCCGACGAGGACGTGCCCGACCTCGTCATTTGGCACTGGAAGGACGCACGTCTTCAGTCCCAGCAGCAGGTCGAAGAGCGCCGCGACGCGGATTTCAGCTATCTCTCGATCTACAGGGTCGCCGAAAAGACCTTCCTCCGCCTGGCCGACGACGGCCTCCGGGACGTGACGCCGGCGGGCGGAGACCGCTGGGCGGTCGGCCTCGACGATTCGCCGTACCAGCTCGACGGAAGCCTCGACGGCCGCCGCTACCGGGACGTCTACGTCGTCGACCTGAAGACCGGCGCCCGCCGTCTGGCCCTCGAGAAGTGCCGCTGGTTCTTCGGACCGTCGGAACAAGGGGCCCGTCTGCTCTACTATGAAGACGGGAATTTTTATACGCAGGACATGGCCACCGGCCGGTCCGTGAACATCACGCGGGACGTCCCCGCCTCCTTCGTCGACGCCGAGGACGATCATAACGTCGTCAAGCCCCCGAACCGTCCCGTGGGCTGGGTCAGGGGGGGCGGATCGGTCCTGCTGTCGGACGGCTGGGACATCTGGGAGGTCCCCGTCAAGGGGGGCCCGGGCGTCAATCTCACCGTGGACGGGAAGGCCGAAGGCCTCCGCTACCAGCGCCGCTTCAGGCTCGACCCCGAGGAGAAGGGGATCGACCTCTCCGCCCCGCTCTTCATCGGCGTCTACGGAGAATGGACCAAGAAGGCCGGGATCGCCCGGATCGACAAGGGCAAGCCGGGAGCGGCGAAGCTCCTGTGGGACGACGCGGCCTTCACGACCCTCCGCAAGGCCCGCGAGGCGGACACCTATGTCTACACCAGGGAGACTTCCCAGGCCTACCCCGACTATTACGTCGCGGACGCGGGTTTCAAACGGCCCGCCCGGATAACCGAGGCCGATCCCCAGCAGAAGGATTTCCTCTGGTCGGCGGGGTCCATGCTCGTCGACTACAAGAGCGCCGGGGGGCAGAGGCTCCAGGCCGCCCTGTTCCTGCCGGCCGGATACACGAAGGGCAAAGCCTACCCGACGATCGTTTACATCTATGAAAAGCTCTCCCAGAGCCTCAACTCCTATTCCGTCCCGAGCCCCTACGGATTCAACACGGCCGTCTACACCAGCAACGGCTACGCCGTGCTCATGCCCGACATCGTCTACACCGTCAACGACCCCGGACGGTCGGCGGTGGCCTGCGTCCTGCCGGCCCTGGAGGCGGCCGCGGCCACGGGGGTCGTGGACAAGGACCGGGTGGGCCTCCAGGGGCATTCCTGGGGCGGCTACCAGACGGCCTTCCTGGTGACGCAGACCGACGCCTTCGCGGCCGCCGTCGCCGGAGCGCCCCTGACCAACATGATCTCCATGTACAGCTCGATCTACTGGAACAGCGGTTCGGCCAATCAGCCGATCTTCGAGAGCAGCCAGGGCCGGTTCACCGGCGGCTACTGGGACAACATCGAGGCCTACACCAGGAACTCCCCGGTCTACTACGCCGGGAATGTCGAGACGCCTCTCGTCATCCTGCACAACGACAAGGACGGCGCGGTGGACTGGAACCAGGGCATCGAGTATTTCAACACCCTCCGCCGCCTCAAGAAGCGCGTGGTCATGCTCGAGTACGTCGGCGAGAACCACGGCCTCCGGAAACCGGCCAACAGGAAGGATTACGGCGTCCGGATGATGGAGTTCTTCGACCATTGCCTGAAGGGAGCGCCGGCGCCCGGCTGGTGGGAGGAGGGCGTCAGCTATCTCGACCTGAAGGACTACCTCAAGGAGAGGTCCAAGAATTTGAAACTCGCGGAACAGCCGGAAGCCAAGGACGCCGATAAAAAAGTCCCCGACAAGAGGTGAGGGGAAGAACCCGACGCGCCCGCCCCTCCCTTAAGGAAAACCAGCGCTGGCTGGTGAGGCGCCAAGGTTTCAAAGGAAAAGGAAGCGGGGCTAAGGAGGATCCCTCTCCAGCCAGCAATCTCATTATAGATAAGGCGATTTCCAAAAGTCAACGGGAAAATCAGATTTCGTTTTCCCTCCCGGCGCACCGCCGTGCGCGGCTTGGGATTCGGACAGGCCCGCAGTATACTAAGGACAGGGAGGCGAGGACATGGCCGGGAAAAAAACCAGGAAAACCGACGCTCAATGGAAGAAGGCGCTGGCACCCGAGCGGTACGCCGTGATGCGGAAAGGCGAAACGGAGCAGCCGTTCTCCGGAAAATACAACGATTTCTGGCAGGCGGGGACCTACGTCTGCGCCGGCTGCGGGACTCCCCTGTTCCGCTCCGAGGCCAAGTATGACCACGGAACAGGCTGGCCGAGTTTCACGACGCCCGTGGACGACGGGAATCTCGTCTACAAGGACGACTACTCGCTCCTCATGAAACGCGTGGAGGTGCGCTGCGCCGCCTGCGGCGGCCACCTGGGACACGTGTTCGACGACGGGCCCGAGCCGACCTTTCTCCATTACTGCATCAATTCGGCGTCCCTCGACTTCCACTCCGACGAGACGTCCGCCCCGGCGGGCGGGCCGGGCGGCGGGTCAGTTAGCGCGGCAGACGGCCAAGGGATCCCGGAAGGCTCGGCCGCGAAAGCCCCTCCTCGGAAGGAGAAGGCGACCTTCGCCGCGGGCTGCTTCTGGGGGGTCGAGTGCCGGCTGGCGAAGGTCCCGGGCGTCCTCTCCACCTCGGTCGGCTACACGGGCGGGACGCTGGAAAATCCCGGCTATGAGGCCGTCTGCACGGGAGAGACCGGGCACGCCGAGTCCGTCGAGGTGATTTTCGACCCCGACGTCGTCAGTTTCGAACGCCTGGTCCGCCGTTTCTTCGAAATCCACGACCCCACCCAGGCCGGGCGCCAGGGACCCGACGTCGGCGCCCAGTACAGGTCGGCCATCTTCTACCATGACAAGAACCAGGAGTCTGCGGCCCGGAAAGTCATGGAGGACCTCCGGACCTCGGGCGCTCTGGCCAGGCCGCTGGCCACCGAGCTCGTTCCGGCCGGGGTCTTTTACAGGGCCGAAGAGTACCACCAAAGGTACTTCAAAAAGCACGGCATAATCTGCGATTAGCCCGGAATACCGGCGCTTCCCATCCCTCCGCTCTGCCGGGCAGGACAGAACGCCTGCCCGAAAGGACGCCCCTCCCGGAACGATGCCGGCGGTGTCCTCCGGAGCGGACACCTGCGGACGGCAAAACTGATATTCGCCTTGCCTCTCCCCTCTATTTTTGGCACGAATCTTGGATGCTATGTCGGGCAGCCCGAAGCGCTTCAAGGCGCTCCTCGGGGAAAAAGCCTCGAGAGGGAGGAAAATCTCTTGACAACGGTCACCGGAACGTGTAATCTCGGCGCTTTACATCCGGCGGCGGGATCCGACCGGGCCGAAACGGATCGGCCATCAGCTTCGTTTACTACTGAGTGGACGAAGGCTCGAAAAGAGAATAAATTCCTTGGTTTTTGCAACGAAAGCGCTATAATGTTAGTTTTCCTATATGATTAGTAAATTAAGGGAGTGACTATGGCATCTCATTACAATAAGTTCAAGGACGAGGAGCTCCTCGAACTCCTGCCGGTCGGAAGCCGGGAGGGCCTCTTTTTCGACGAAGAGGAGTCTTTCGGATCGCACGGGCGGGACGGTCATCTGCGGTACGAGGAACGCTCCAACGGAAAGCCGGCTAACGGGAACGGCCATGGCAACGGCCATGGCAACGGCCACGGCAACGGGAAGGGACTGGTCTCTCCGGAGGACATGGAGCAGACCGCCGACCTCGTGAAGATCTATCTCAGGGAGATGGGCAGCATTCTCCTCCTGTCCCGCGACCAGGAGATCGGGCTGGCCCGCAGGATGGAAAAGGGCGAGAAAGCCATTCTCAAGGCTCTGGCCAAGACATCCCTGACCCTCGACGAAGTCCTGTCCCTGGAAACCGTCATCAAGAAGAGCCCCGAGCTCCTGACCAAGTATTTCAGCCTCTCGGACGAGGACCTCTCGGAGGAAACCCTCGCGGCCAAGCGGGCCGAGATCCTGGATCGCTTCAGGCGTCTCAAATCCCTGTACGCCCGGTTCAAGAGGATCCGTCCCCTGGTCAGGAACCGGAGGCGCAGGGCCCGTTTTCTGAACGCGATGATCCGCCAGGCCCGCGAGATGGACATCAAGCCGGAGCACCAGGACCGGATTCTCGAGAACGTCCAGGTCGGCCTGAAGGGGCTGTCCCGGGGCAGCCGGGCCAAGAGCCGCCGGGAGGCGCAGGAGGTTCTCCGGGCCATCAACGCCGGGAAACGGGCCAAGGAACGGGCCAAGAACGAGCTCGTCTCGGCCAACCTGCGCCTGGTCGTGTCCATCGCCAAGAAATACCAGGGCCGGGGGCTCCAACTCCTGGACCTGATCCAGGAAGGCAACATCGGACTGATGCGGGCCGCCGACAAATTCGACTACCGCCGGGGGCACAAGTTCTCGACCTACGCCACCTGGTGGATCCGGCAGTCCATCACCCGGGCCATCGCCGACCAGGGACGGACCATCCGCATTCCCGTCCATCTGACCGAGACCATCCACCGGCTCAAGAAGACCACCCAGTCCGCCATCCAGGAAAGCGGCAAGGCCCCCTCCCCCGAGGAGCTGGCGCGGCGCATGAACCTGCCCGTCAACAAGGTCCTCGAGATGCTGTACAGCTCGCAGGACCCGGTCTCCATCGAGACCCCGCTCGGGGAAAACGGCGAGGGCGCGCTCGGAGATCTGCTCGAGGACAAGTCCTTTCCGTCGCCTCCCGACACGGTTATCCATATCAACCTGCGGGAGCAGATCGAGGCGGCGCTCCGAACCCTGCCCGAGAGGGAGACCCTCGTCCTGAGGATGCGCTACGGACTCGGCGACGGCCGGGAGTACACCCTCGAGGAAGTCGGCCAGTACTTCAAGCTGACCCGGGAGCGGATCCGTCAGATCGAGCTCAAGGCCCTCAAGGCCCTTCAGCAGTCGGCGCCGGGCCAGAAGCTCAAGTCGTTCTGACGGCCCGGCTCCGGAGCGGACGGCGTTCCCGGGCGGGACGGAGCGGATCGAAGCCGCGGCCCGGTTGAAGATTCGCGGGTTTTCTGATAGGCTGGGGCCTTTCCCTCCGGAGATCTCCGATGACGTACAAGACGATCGGCTTTATTGCGCCCTCCACGTGCCTGGCCCGCGGTGAAAAGTCCCAACTGATGAAGACCGTCAACCTCCTGAAGAAGAGCCTGGGCGCCTCGGAGGTCTACCTGAGCCCGCATCTTTTTTCGAGCGACGAGGATATCGATCACGTCACGGCTCCGGCCGAGGACCGGGCCCGGGTCTTCAAGATGGCCGTGCGGCAGATGGATCTGATCGTTTCCGCGGCCGGCGGGACCGGCGCCGAGGACCTGGCCGGGCGGATCGACGCCTCGGACTACCGGGTCATCCGGGCCCGGCGGCCGCTGTTCATCGGCTTTTCGGACTTCACCTTCCTGCTCGACGAGATCTACTATGAGACCCGCGTTCCGGTCGTGTACTTCCCCTCCCTCAAGTTGGGGATGGGCAACTTCAGGAAGATGCTGGCCCTGATCTCCGGCGAGGAGATCGGCTACCAGGGCAAGGCCTGGCTGACCCCGCCGCCCGCCCGCAAGATCTCGGGAATCCCCATCGGCGGCAATCTCTCGACCTTCGTCAATTTCCTCAACCGCAACAAGCCGCCCAAGTTCAGCTGGCGGAAGCACATCCTGTTCATCGAGGACATCCAGGTGGACGTCGAGGACCTCCACCGGCTGCTCTCGGCCCTGGGCCGTCATGAGGTCTTCCGGACGATCAAAGGGCTGGTCGTCGGCTCGCTGAGCCCGACTTCCAGAAATTCCCACAGCCGGGAACGTCAGAAGGAGGCCCTGAGGTTCGTGCGCCTGTTCCTGAGGGACACCATCCGGGAGAGGCGGAAAGCCGGCACCCCGCTGCCGATTCTGGCCGTGGGCAATTTCGGGCACGACATCCGCCGCAACCTGATGGCCGTCCCGATCGGCGGGCACGTGACGATCTCGCGAAACAAGCAGATCGTGTTCCGGCTCACTTCCTGAGGTGCATCAGCGCCTGCAGCGCGGCCATGGAGCCTTCGCCCGCGGCCGTCACGACCTGGAGGCCGCCGCAGGTCACGTCCCCGGCGGCGAAGACCCCTGGAAGGCTGGTCCGCTGGAAGCGGTCGACCTTGACGCACTGGCCGTGGTCGAGGGCCAGCCCGGCCTTGCCCAGGAGAAGCCCCGAGGGGACCTCTCGGAAAACGAACACCGCGGCGACGGGGATTTCCTCGACCGCTCCGTCCTTTTCGACGACGATCGTCTCGACCCGCTCGTCGCCGGTGATCTCCCGGACCTTGGCTCCCCAACGGACCGGAAGGTCCTTGGCCTCGATCCGTTCGAGCCCCAGCCCCTCCAGCGCCGACCGGTCTTTCTGGGGAATCCAGACGACCCGGCAACCCATCTGGTCGAGCTCCAGGACCTCTTCCACCGCCTCGAACGAATGGCCCACGGCCGCCACGTCGGCGCTCCGGAAGAGCGGCCCGTCGCAGGTCGCGCAGTAGCTCACGCCCTGCCCGATGAGCCGGTCCTCGCCCGGGATCAGGCGCTCCTTGGGCAGCGGTTTGCCCGTGGCCAGGATGACCGCCCGGGCCTCGATCATGGCGTCCTTGGTCGTCACGTACTTGGGGTCGGCGTCCAGCCCGAAGGCGATGGCGTCGCCCGACACGAAACGGGCCCCGAACTGCTCGGCCTGGGCCCTGAACTTGGCCAGCAGGTCCACGCTCCGGATGGACGGGAAGCCGGGGTAGTTCTCGATGGTGTAGCTGATGCCTAGGCGGGAGAGGGAGCGCCCCTCGAGGATGACGGTGGCCTTGCCGGCCCGGGCGGAGTAGATGCCTGCCGCCAATCCGGCCGGCCCGGCCCCGACGATCAGGATTTCGGTTTTGAGACTTTGGATGGCCATGGCGCGTCGTCAGTCCATCAGCCGGCCGCTGTCGCCGACCATCCACCGCCCGTTGACCTGAACGTAGAGGATCGTGCGCTGGACGTCGCGCTCATTCTCGTTCCGGTATCTCAGGTCGACCAGCATCCAGTCCTCGAGCCCCTTGAAGGTCATGCCCAGGACCGTTTCGTTGGCGGCCGCCAGGTTCCGGCCCCGAAACTTCTTGAGGACGGTGGCGCTCCGGCCGTAGTCCCTGATGGAGACCGGGAGAAGGCCCTTGTCTTCGGCGTCCGCCTTGATGAACTCCTCGACGGAGTTGCGCGGCGCGTAGGATTCGTCCATGGTGACCCAGGTATATTTCTCGGCCGGGCTCCTGCCGCCGGAACAGCCGGCGGCCGTCAGCCCGAGCCAGACCGCGAGGGCCGCGGCGCCGGCCGCCGCGAGCCTTCCGGCCGATTTAGGCTTTTCCTTCACGAGTTCCTCCTGTCCCGGCTGGTTTGACCGGCCCCTCCCCTTTCGACCGTGCCGCGCCCCCGGCTTCGGAGGCCAGGAGCCGGAACCGGTCGGAGGGAACGGACCTGGCCCGGGCCTTGCGGAACAGCGCCCGGGCCCGGCGTTCCTCGTATCCGGAGGCCGCCCCGAAGACTTCGGCCTCGCGGTCCTCCGGGTTCCGTTTGAAGTACTCCTCGAACTTGGCGTCCGGGAGGCAGCCCAGGCCGCGCAGGCAGCGGAGCATGGTCCTGGTGCTCACGCCGAAATACCGCTTGAAGAACAGCACGTCGTCGAACCCCAGGCTCCTCGGACGGTGGTCCTTCTCGACGAGTTCGCTGAGCTTGGAGGGCGGGACCAGAAAGTAGCCCGCGAAGGCCTGGGCGAACTGTTCGCGGGGGGAATACAGGGACACGTACTCGTCCATCACGACGTCCGGGTTGTCGACGATCGGGCCGTCGAACCTGTCCCTGAGATAATGCCCGTACTCGTGGGCCGCGATCACGACCTGCAGCCCCGGGGGCTCGTTGGCGTTGATCCCGGCGAAGGCGGCCCCCCGCTCCTCGTCGAAGACGAACAGCCCCGCGATCTTGACCTCCTCGGGAAAGGGATGGCGGAGGATGCGGCAGCCGTTCATCTCGCAGAGGCCGAAGATGTCGCGGACCGGCTCGTTGCCGAGTCCGATGCGGCGCCTCTCCTCCTCGGCCAGCCGGTCGGGAGCGACGGGCGCATAGGCGGGGGCCAGCTCGAGCCGGCGTCCGGCCGCCTCTTCGAGCTGGACGTATCTCTCGCAGGAGGCCCGGAATTTCAGGATCTCGCGCCGCACCTTGTCCTCGACGCCGGGGCCGGACAGGAGGCCGTCGAACCCGCTCTTCCTCTCTTCGAAGAAGTAACGGACGTCTTTCTTGAGGAAGGCCGCCACGCGGCGGAGCGTCTCCAGACTCGGAGACCTCTTGCCGGCTTCGAGCAGCGAGATGTATTCCGAGGACAGGCCCAGGAGTCTGGCGAAGGCCCCCTGGTTGAGGCCGAGGTCTTCGCGGGCTCTGCGAAGCCTGGCGCCGAGAATCTTCATCGCGGCCATGTCACCCCTTGACGGCGAACGCTAGGATAACATGAGGTTAGAGGGGTGTCAACACAACACGCGGCCCGGCGCAACCCGACGCAGGTCACGCGGGAGAAATAACGCGGGCTTTGACAGAATCCGTTAACTCTGATATAAGTCACTTAAAATTATGGGGGGACCGCTCCGCGGAGGGGCCTCCCGAAATACCGATTCGAAGGTTTCGCAATGGCCGAACTCGACATCCTGGACGTCTTCCGAGGTGTTACGACGGGGTTCTGCAACCTCGTGTTCAACCAGATCCAAGACGGGATGATCTTCGTCAACAAGGACAGGAAGATCGTCTTCTGGAACAAGGCCGCCGAGCAGATGACCGGCATCGAGAGCGCCGACGCCGTGGGAAAGCCGTGCGCCGAGGACCTGCAGCTATTCCTCGACCGCGAGGGGGCCAGCCTGTGCAAGACCAAGTGCCCGGTGGAGCTCACCCTCAAGGACGGGGCCATCCGGACCCTGGACGGCTACCTGCAGCACAGGGACGGGTTCCGAACCCCGATCGCCCTGCGGGTCATCCCCGTGTTCAAGGAGGACGGGCAGGTCATGGGCGCCGTCGAGACCTTCACGAACACGGCCGCCAAGGTGATGATCCCGTTGACCGTCATGGAACTGGAAAAGATGGCCTTGATCGACGCCGACACGGGCATCGCGGGAAAGCAGTACCTGGACCAGACCCTCGCCGTGCGCCTGGATGAGTTCCAGAACTACGGCCTGCCCTTCGGGGTGATCTATGTCGACGTCGACAACTTCACCAAGACCCTGGAGAAATACGGCCGCTTCAACGGCAGCAAGATCCTGCGGATGGTCGCCCGGACCCTTCACAAGAACGTCCGCTACTTCGACATCGTCGGCCGCTGGAACACGGAGGAGTTCCTGGTGATCCTGTTGAACATCGACGAGAGCCGGCTGGACATCGTCGCCAACAAGCTCCGGCTGCTGGTCGGCGAATCCTACATCACGACGGAAACCGGGATGCTCAGCGCCACCGTGTCCATGGGGGCCAGCGTCGTCCAGAGATACGACACGGTCGAAGCCCTCGTGAAGCGGACCGAGCAGCTGATGATGCACAGCAAGTGGCTGGGCAAGAACAAGGTCAGTTTGAGCTTCGTCCAGAGGGACAGGGGATAAAGAAGGCCCCTTCCCCCGGAGGGGACGGGAGAAGGGGCGGTATAAAGGAGGGGCTAGAAAGAGACTGGTTGTCTGGCCTTGAGGTCGGCGATCTCCGCGCCGAACACCACCCGGTTTTCGGCCCCCGCCAGCACGAGGTGGACCGAGGTGTCGCCGAAGACCCACTCCGACGAAAACTCGACCTCCCCCTTGCGGAGCGCCTCGGGCAACGGTTCGGTCCGGGCATTGGGGGGCGAGTCCTGCCAGGTCATCCGGTCCGAGCGCGGGGGGCCGATCCTGGCGGTCAGGAAAACCCGGATCGTGTTGTAGTCGTCGATGTAGCGGCCCTTTTCGGCGTAGTTTTCCATGAGATGGAAGCGCGTCGTCACCAGCCGGTCGCCGTCGAGCACGTATTCGACGAGGCACCTCTTGTTCATGATCTCGCGCTTGTACTGGAGGACCTCCAGCCCGCCGGACCCGCTTTCATCGTAGGGCCGCCCTTCCGTTCTCAGGATGCTGGACTTGGTCGTCCCCCATTCCAGGTTCGGCTGGTAGGGCGCGTCGAGGTCGATCGCCTTGGGGTCGAGGATCTCGTCCTCGGAACTGATCAGGGTGACCTTGAGCACGGGGTAAAGCTTGCGGACCTCGCTCTCGCGGATGTAGCCGGAGAGCGAGATCCCGGAGCGAAACGACGTGAAATACACGTAGAGCCATTGGCTCTTCAGCCTGACGTCGCTCGCCAGCGAGAGGATCGCCCCCCGGGGAACGGTTTCGACCGCCGGGCTGCGCTCGTCGGGGTCCAGGCGGATGACGGCCTGGGCCGAGATGACTTCGAGTTTCTTCGAATCGGAGCTCGCGGCGCGCGGCATCAGGACGCCCAGCATCAGCCCGCAGGCGATGATGACGGCCGTTCGCGGCGTTGAGTGATGGTTCGGTCCTCTGTTCATGGTCCCACCCGCTTCCCGTCTTTTTGGTTCCTGGTCCATACGCCCATACTATGGACCGGGGGGCCCGGGGTGGCAATCACCGTCCGCGGTGATTTCTCGGGGGATCTTCCTCACCCCGCGCGGGGGGAGAAAACGCGGCCCGTCACCCCGGGGCGGGCGGCCGCCCCGAGGCCGTTGCGGCGCTTATTTCAGCTGGAACCGGACGGTGACGGTGAAGATAACCGGCCGGGGACGGCCGTTGATGATCATGGGCTCGTACACCCATTGCCGCACGGCGTCGATGGCCGCCTGGTCGAGCAGCGGGATCGACCGCAGCACCTTCACCTGCTGGACCCGGCCGTAGATGTCCGTCGTGGCCTCGATGATCACGACGCCTTCCACCCGGGCCTGGCGGGCGATCTCCGGATACACGGGGTCGACCGACTTGACCAGCCTGGGGGGCTTGATCTCCCCGATGGCCCGGACCGGCGCCTCCACCTCGCCCACGACGCCGCCCAGGACGCCGCCCACGACGCCCCCCAGGACGCCGCCCACGACGCCGCCCTCGACGCCGCCCTCGACGCCGCCCTCGATACCGATGTCCGAGAGCTGCTCCTCGGCGATCTCCTCGGGGATCTCGACCGGGGCCACCAGGCGGCCCGGTTCGATCGGGGCCTGGGTCTGCACCGGCTTGATCCGCCGGGTCGTCGTCGTGCTCTTCCTCTTGGCCGGAGGCGGCGGAGGAGGCGGCGGAGGAGGCGGCGGCGCCAGGAACGCGCTGTACACTTCGACCGTCGGCAGCGGGCCTGTCTGGAGCAGCGGAATGATGACGAGCAGCGCGACGGCCGCCGCGTGGATGATGAGCGAAAGAGGCAGGACGGCCGCCTTGACGGCCGCGTTCTTTCGGGGCCTGAAGAATGAATCCTGGAACATGGGAGCCTCCCTGACCTGAGATGGGGAAGCTCCGGCGCCCCGCCCGGCGATCGAGGCCCGGACGCGGCCCGAAAAGGAGGCCCAGTAGTCCGCTTCACGCGGAACGGAGGGAGACGTCTGCGGCGCCCCTTCCAGGGACCGCAGGAATTCCAGGTCCCGGCGGCAGGCCGCGCAGGAGGCGAGATGACGCTCGACCTCGGCCTTCAGGCGGCCCTCCAGCTCCCCGTCGGCGTAGGCGCCGAGAAGCTTTCGGAGCTTGCCGTGCCTCATCTCATGCCTTCCTCGCCGGGGAATCCGCCAGGAGCGCCTTCAGCTTCCGCCGCGACCTGTTGAGCCGGGACATCACCGTGCCCGGCGCAAGGTCCAAGGCCCGCCCGATCTCATCATAGCTCATGTTCTCGTGGAAGCGCAGGACGAAGACGCTCTTCAGCTTCGGGGGCAGGGTCGCGACAGCCCGTTCGAAGCGCGCCTCGAACTCGGCCCTTTCCAGCCGGTCCTCCGGAAGGTCGGAGGGAGCCGGCGGGTCGGCGGCCCGGCCGGGCGGACCGGCGGCCTCCAGCGGCCGCTCCCGTTTCCGGACCTTCAGATAGTTGAGGCCGGCGTTCAGGGCGATCCGCCGGAGCCAGGGATAGAACGGCCACCGGATGTCGAACCTGGCGAGGGCGAAGTAGGCCTTGATGAAGGTTTCCTGGGCAAGGTCGTCGGCCGATTGATGGGCCCCCGTCAGGCTCCGGCAGAAGGCGTAGACCGTCTGCTGGTACCTCTTGACCAGGCTTTCGAAGGCATCCATGTCTCCCTCTTGGGCCCTCCTGATCAGGACGGCGTCCTCCGGATGCTCGTGCGGATCGATCGGAGCTCCCATAGGTCATACAACTCCCGGCGGCGATTATTCCCTGCCTCCGCGCGCCGGACGGGCCGTGGAGACGGCCTCATCTTACGACAATTCGGGCCCGAAGGGAATACGCCCGAGGCGGCCGCGCTCAAGCGTAGCTGTGGAGTCCGGCCAGGAGGTAATTGACGCCGAAGTAGGTGAACAGGGCGGCCAGGAAGCCGATGATGGCGACGAGCGCCGACCGCCGCCCTTTCCAGCCCATGACGATGCGGGTGTGCAGGTACAGGGCGAAGACGAACCAGGTGATGAGGCTCCAGACCTCCTTCGGGTCCCAGCTCCAATAGGTCCCCCAGGCCTTGTACGCCCAGACCATGCCGAAGACGAGCCCGCCCAGCGTGAACAGCGGAAAGCCCACGGCCACGCAACGGTAGCTGACGGCATCCATGGCCTGCCTCTTCTCCTCGGTTTTGGCCCGGAGGTAAAATATGGCGGCCACGAAGGCCACCGCGAAAAAGGCCTCGCCGAGGAGGGTGACGGAGACGTGGAGCCAAAGCCAGTAGCTCTGCAGGGCGGGAACGAGCGGGGCCGCCTCCTTCGGCATGAGCGGGGACGAGGCCAGGGCGACCAGGGCCACCACGAGCAGCATGATGTAGGCGCCGATCCTGGGGATGGGGAGCCTGCGGCCGATGAGGACGTAGGCCAGCACCATGGCCCAGGACAGGAAGGACAGGGACTCGTACATGTTCGTGAAGGGGGCGTGGCCGCTCTCGACCGTCCTGACGATGAGCGCCGCTGTGTGCGCGACCAGGCCGGCCACGGCCAGGGCCAGGGCGGTCCTGGCCCCCTTCTCCTTCCCCGACATCAGGAAAGACAGGTAGACGAACGCGGACAGGATGTAGAGGACGAAGGCCGCCGTGAACAGGGCCGACTCACTCATCAGGACCTCCTCAACGCATCGATCAGGTTTTCGAACTCCGCCTCGAACGCCTCCCGGTTCTTGCCGGCGTGGCCTCCGAGCGCCGCTTCGGTTCGGGAGCCGCTCTGTTCCAGGACGGCCCGGATCTCCCGGGGAGGCCAGTAGAAAGCCAGGAAGAACCCTCCCGTGATCAGGACGCACCCGGCCCAGATCAGCACTACGCCGGGGTCCCTGGCGGCCTCGAGGACCGAGTACTGCGGGGCCTCGTAGGACTTGAGGACGAAGTGCAGGTCCGTTTCCGGGCCCGAGTGCATCTGGGTGAAGTCCGGGAAGTTCGCGAAGACCCAGCCCGTGAAGACCTTCTCCTCGCCTTTCCAGCCCTCGATGAGGGCGGCCGGGTTGTTCGGGGCTTCGGATCTCGTCTGGACGGTGTTGCCTTCGCCGATGACGAAGTCGGGGACGAAACGGACGACGCCGATTTCGGTCACGTCCTTGTCTTCGACCGGCACGCGCTGGCCTACCCCCACCCGGACGGTCCGGCTGAAGGCCGGGTCGCCGGTTTTCGTGATCACGACCTCCAGGCGGGGCTTGCTCCAATCCCAGCCGTAGCTCGTCTGGTAGAACGAAAAGCCGCCGAAAGAGAGAGGATGGTTGACCTCGATGATCCCCTTCCGGACCGGCCGGCCGCCCTCGACCACGGTGACGGTGCTCTTCCAGTCCTTGATGGCGCCCTGGGGATAGTATTCCGTTTCGAACTTGTCGAGCCGGACGGCGAAGGGGGCCTGCGGCACCTGGGCGGTCTCCCCCTCGCTCAGGGCCAGTTGGGTCCGGAAGCCGCCGAGGCCGCTGACCAGCCCGCCGGCCAGGATCACCAGCAGCCCCAGGTGGACGGTGTCCGAACCGAAGTGCCCGAGGCGCCTTTTGCGGGCCAGCAGGACCGTCCGGTCACCTCCCGGCTTGGAGGAGACGCTATAATGCCGGGAAGCGAGGGCGGCTCCGATATCGGACGCCACCGAGGCCGCCGGGGCATTGCGTCCGAAGCGCCCCTTGATCTTCATGGCCAGGACGGAGGACAGGGTCGTTTCGCCCGACGCGGAGCGGAACGCACGGCGCCACTTGGCCGGGAGTCGCGACAGCGTGCAGACGATGGTGTTGGCGGCCAGGAGCAGGAGCAGCGCCAGGAACCACAGCGAATGATAGAGCCCGGTGAAACGGAGGCGCATGAGGAGGCCGGCCAGCTGGCCGTAGTGGGCCTCGTAGGCCGCCGGGGCCAGGCCCTGGGGGATGAGCGTGCCGATGATCGAGGCGACGGCCAGGAGGATGAGCAGGACGATGGCCAGCTTGACGGAGGCAAAGAACTGCCAAAGCGATTTCATGTCCGCTCCTTTCGCCGGCCAGGCCGAAGTCGGGTCAAAGCCTACCGATTATATCGGAAAGAGGGCCGACGGGCAAACCTTGGCCGGACGCACGGCGGGACACCCCAAAACCAGCAAGAATGGTACCAAGAATGCTGGCCGTTGACTTCAGGCAGCGAAAGGAATAATAACGGGAATCATGCGCCGGACCGCGTGGCTCGCCTCTTTCTGCCTCGCGGCCTGCGCGGCGGCCGCGGCCGCCGAGATCCCGGCCCGCAAAACGGTGGCCGCCGTCCCCGCCGCCGGAGCGATCCACATCGACGGACGCCTCGACGAGCCGGCCTGGCGGACCCCGGGCTCCGAGGGCTTCACGCAGACGGACCCGCTCGACGGTGAGCCCGCCACCGAGCCGACGATCGTCTGGGTGGCCTACGACCGGGACAGCCTTTATATCGCCGCCCGCTGCCGAGATTCCCGGCCGGACGGGATCATCGGCCGGCTCGGCCGCCGCGACGACGAGGTCGAATCCGACTGGTTCTATTTCGCGATCGACCCGTACTATGACCGGAGAACCGGCTACTACTTCGCCGTCAACCCGTCCGGCTCGATTCTGGACGGAACGATATCCAACGACGAAACGACCGACGGCACATGGGACGGCATCTGGGAGAGCGCGGTCCGCGTCGACGAGAACGGCTGGACACTGGAGATGAGGATTCCGTTCGACCAGCTTCGATTCAGGAAACGGGACGACTATCTGTGGGGGGTCAATTTCGCCCGGGACATCAAGAGAAAGAACGAGAGCGACTATTTCTCGTGGCGGCCCAAGGAGGAGAGCGGCCTCGTCTCCCGCTTCGCCGACCTCACGGGCCTGCGGGACATCGACCCCGGCCGCCGGCTCGAAGTCTCCCCCTATGCCGCCGGCAAAGCGGGAACCGGCCCGGCCGAACCCGGCAACCCGTTCCGCCCGGGCCACGAGGTCGCTGGAAACGCCGGCTTCGATTTCAAGGCCGGGCTCCGCAGCAACTTGACGCTCGACGCCACCGTCAACCCGGACTTCGGCCAGGTCGAGGTCGACCCCGCGGTCATAAACATCAGCGACCAGGAAACCTATTACACCGAAAAGCGGCCTTTCTTCATCGAGGGCGCCAGCATCTTCGATTTCGGCCGGGGCGGCCCCAATGTCCGCAAGTCCTACGGCTGGGCGGACCCCGCCTTCTTCTACAGCCGTCGGATCGGCCGGTCTCCCCAAGGGTCGGTGTCCGGACCGGGATTCGTCGACACGCCCGACTGGACGGCCATCCTGGGGGCGGCCAAGGTGACGGGGCGGATCGGCCGGGGCTTCAACATCGGGGCCGTCACCGCCCTGACCGGCCAGGCGTTCGCCGACATCGATTTCGAAGGACTCCGCTCCACGGCCGAGGTCGAACCCCTCACCAGCTACAGCGTCGTGCGCGGCCTCAAGGAATTCGGCGAGGGCCGCGGCGGGCTCGGGTTCATCGCCACTTCCGTCGTCCGCGACCTCCGCGCCGAAGACCTGGCCGCCGGCCTCTCCCGGAACGCTTTCACCCTGGGGCTCGACGGCTGGAATTTCCTCGGCCGCGGCCGGACCTGGGTGGTTTCGGGCTGGGCCGGGCTGACCGACGTCGGCGGGACCGCCGAGGCCATCACAAACCTCCAGCGCTCGGCTCTCCACTACTTCCAGCGCCCCGACGCACCCTACGTCCATGTCGACGAGACGGCCACCTCCCTCGCCGGATGGGCCGGGCGGGTCGTGATCAACAAGCAGCAGGGGAACATCGTTTTCAACGCCGCCCTGGGGGCCATGTCCCCGGGCTTCGAGGCCAACGACCTGGGCTACCACACCCGGGGCGACCTCATCAACGGCCACGTCGTCCTGGGCTACCAGACCTTCCACCCGGACAGGGTCTTCCGCCGCTGGTCGACGACCGTGACCTATTACCGGAACTACGACTTCGGCGGGACCCGGATCGGGGAATACGTCTATCTCGACCTCAACGGCCAGTTCCTGAACTACTGGACGGCGGGGCTGCACCTCGATTACGAGCCGCCGAAATTCAGCCACTGGCTGACCCGGGGCGGCCCGATGGCCTATTATCCCTCGGGATACACCTACAGCGGCATCCTGGGCAGCGACGGCCGCAAGCCGCTCGTCATCGATGCCACGGGCCAGCTCCGCACCCGCCCGAGCGGAGGCTGGAGCTGGTCGGTCGGGGCGGGAGTGACCTGGAAGCCGCGGCCCAACCTCAGCCTGTCCGTGAAGCCGGGGTACAGCTGGCGCTATGCGAACGGGGCCTGGGTTCGGAGCGTCGTCGACCCGCTCATGGCCGAAACCTACGGGACGCGCTACATCCTGGCCGACATCACCCAGAAAACGCTCCCGGTCGAGGTCCGCCTGAACTGGACGTTCACCCCGCGGCTGAGCCTTCAGGCCTATCTCCAGCCCTACGTCGGCTCCGGGGACTATTACGGCTACAAGGAGCTGCGGGCGGCCCGGACGTTCGACTTCAACGTCTTCGGGGATTACGCGGACTCGACGATCGTCTTCTCGGACGGGATCTACACCGTCGACCCCGACGGCCCGGGGCCGGCCGCGCCGTTCACCTTCGCCGACCCGGATTTCAGGCTGAGGTCGCTGCGGGGAACGTTCGTGCTCAGGTGGGAATACCGGCCCGGCTCGATGATCTATTTCGTCTGGACGCAGCTGCGGGCCGACGAGAGCCTGACCGGAGACCAGGGGCTGTGGCCCGACCTCGGCGACATGTTCCGGGCCCCGGGGGAAAACATCTTCCTGCTGAAGTTCTCCTACCGGTTCCGCCTCTAGGCACTTCGGGGTTCGCGAAGCCCGGCTTCAGTGCAGGCCCAGCCAGAAGACGCTGAACGCCAGGACGGACAGGACGAAGATCGTCGCGGCCACGTAAACGTAGTCCTTCTGGCGCAGGAAGGCCACGACGGAAAAGGCGACCCGGGCGATCGGGGTGGCGATCAGGAGCAGGAGCCCGGCCATGATGAAGCCCCGGCCGTGAAACCGGCCCGCCTCGACGAGGATGTTCCCGACCTCCCGGTAGCTTCGCGGCTCGCCGCGGAAGACGTCGTAGAAGACGCGCTCGTGGCCGTGGCGGGAGAGAAAGATCGCCGCCCCGACCACCACGACCGCGGCGGCGAGAATCAGCCCCGTCCGCAGCAGGTTGGCGATGATGACGTCGACCTGCTCGTCGGTCCAGCCGGGCCGGGGTTTGCGCTCAGATCCGTCCCGTGAATCCATTGAATATCATCTCCGCCCCGAGAATGAATATGACCGCGGCGAAGAGCCAGCGGAGCCACCGCGTCCGGGCCTTGACCAGGACCCGTGTCCCGAAGACGGAGCCGGCCAGGACGCCCAGCATGACGGGCATGGTCAGCCCGGGGTCGATGTAGCCGCGGTGAAGATAGATGCCGGCGCTCGAAGCCGCCGTGACGCCGATCATGAAGTTGCTGGTCGCGGTCGAGACCTTGAAGGGAATCCGCATCACGCGGTCCATGGCGATCACCTTGAGCGCCCCCGAGCCGATGCCGAGAAGGCCCGACAGGATGCCGGCCACCGACATCAGGCCGAGGCCGCCGGGAATGCGCCGGACATGGTAGCGGACGATGCCGCGGCGCGACGGGTACTCGCCGTCCATCCGGAGCCTGGCCGCCATCGGGCCCGGTCCCGCGGCGAGGGAATTCGGGGATTCGTCCTGGCGCCGGATAGACGAAAAGACGCTGCCCATCAGGACGAACCCGAAGATGACGGCAATCACCGACGGGGCGGCCACGGCCGCCAGGAGGGCGCCGGCGATGGCCCCGAGCGTCGTGCCGATCTCGAGAAACATCCCGACCCGGATGTTGCTGAAGCCCTCCTTGACGTAGGCCGAGGCCGCGCCGGACGAAGTGGCGATCACCGAGACGAGCGAGGCGCCGATGGCGTAGTGGATGTCCACGCCGAGGACGATGGTCAGGAAGGGCACGATGACGACCCCGCCGCCCAGGCCGGTCAGCGCGCCGAGGAACCCGGCCCCGAGCGAGGCGCCCAGCACGATCAGTGTGATTAAGATGACGCTCATCAGTAGGCCGCTTGGATTGTGTCGGAGCCGCGGGAAGGGGCGCGGCGCCGCTCGTTACGCGGCTATCATAGCCCATCGATGCGGCCGAGGCAATCGGGAAGCCCAAGCGGAGCCAAAACAGTCGACCGGCCGACTCTTATGGGACCTGTCGAGCCGCGGGCCGCCCAGCGGGTTGCGCCGGTCCCCGGGGACCGCCGGGCATGGGATTTGCGCGGAATGGGACCTCTGCATCGTGCCGGATGGCACACGGCGCAGGGAGAACACGAAGGCGGCCGGGAGCGGAGACGATTTCTTGACACCCGTCCGGCGCCGGGATACCATCAGGTAATCGGAATGGTTGCGGAGAATGACGCTTCGGCCGCCAAAGGCGCCGTCCCTCTCTCGCCTGCGGGGCGAGCTGGAGGAGTGGAACGCGTTTTTCGTCCGGCACACCCAACGCCTCGAGCGCTGTTATAACCTGCTATTCGGGCTGGGCCATCTGGAGGGAACACCGTCGATCCGGCGTCGGTGCGAGGAACGGCTGGCGGCGAACGCCCCGATGCCCCCGTGGATCAGGGCCACTCCCGAATGGCTGCCTACTTTCGAGGAGAATCCGACGGACCGGATCGAAGTCGTCTCTTCGTACGACTTTCCGGTCGCGGCCGCCTGCGCCCTAGCCCCCGAGCCCGGGATAGCGTTCGTTTTCGAACGGCTTGGCCGCGTGGGGCGGGTGGATCTGCGGCTCGGGCGGAAGCTCGAACCGCCGCTGACCGTCCGGCGGGAACGGCCCCTCCAGGCCGCGTGCTCCGAGGACGGGCGCTTCGTCGCCATCGCCTACGAGTCCGGCGGAATCGACGTCCTTCAAACCGAGCCCCGGGCCGAGGGTGTCCAGGGCGAACGCCCGTCCTGGACGGCGAGCTGCCGGCTGCCGGAGTTCGAGGCTCCTGTCCTGCAGTTCCTGGATGATGACCTGTGGCGGCAGGACGAAGTGGGCGACGCGGTTGCGTGCGACATCGCCTCCGGCGTCGAGAAGCGCCGGATTCCGCCGCCGGAAGCCTCGACGCGGCCTGAGCTGGTCGCCCTGGCGCGGGTCGGGGAAGCGACGGTCCTCGCGTGGAGGGGCGGCGCGGGGTCGAGCATCATCTCGGTCATCGACGCCCTCGGGCGGCATCCCGAAGCCCGGACGGAGGCGGCGGAGGCCAAGGCGATGGTCGCCTGGGGCGCAAGCGGAGTGGCCGTCGCCTTCAGCGACCGCCGCCTGCGCACCTATGATGTCGGGAAGGACCCCCAACCGCGGCGGGAGTTGGCCTTAGACGGCCGGGCGGCGTGCCTGGCCGCGAGCGGATCGCGGCTGTGGTGGATCACGGAGGAGGGCCGGCTGTGCTCCTGGGCCCCGGAGGCCGGGCAGGAGGAGAGGCTGGAGGCGCCGGGGCTGACGCTGGCGGGGGCCCGGGCGCTCATTCCGCCTTCGAAAGCCGATGGCCTCATCCTCACGGTGGCCCTGGCGGCTTCCTTCCGCCTGGGGAAGAGAGCCGGCCGGGGTGCGGTCATCCAGGCCGCGGCGCTCCGGCCCGACGGATACGTGGCCCTGGCGACGGCAGGCGGCGGATACGTGGTGATCGACGGCGCCAAACGCGCGGCGTCGACCCTCCCCGCGGGCACGCGCCGAAGCCCGGTCGGAGCGAGGGCCGACGGCCGGGAGGTCGGATACGTGTTCGCCGTCGACGGCGAAGGCCAAGTGCTCATCGGGCACGACGATGTCGGCCATCTGGTCGATCTCTCGACCGGCGCCTGCGTGCCATGCGAACTCCCGGAGGGGATCGTCTCCGCCGCGGGTTCGGCAAGCGGCGGCTTCTGGCTCGCGGACATTTCAGGTCGTGTTTTCTCGCTCGATCAGCGCCGTGCCTGCCGGCAGGAGGCGGCCGCCCTGTCGGACCTGCCTGCGCCGCCGCGGCTCTCGGCGTGGCCCTCCCTTGTGGTTTGGACCGGACATCATATGGCGGCGAAGGCCGTGCTCGCCCCCGATGTTGTTCATCTCCAGGTCTTCTTCCGGGTGCGGGCGGGCCGCCTCGAACGGGTTGGCTCGAGGGAATACGTCAAGGCGGACGGCGTCCTCCGGACCGTGTCCAGGGACGAAGCGCGCGGCCGGATGATCGTCATCTGGCAGGGGCGGGCGGGCGGAGCGGCCGCCGCAAAGATCGGTACGGTCGAAGACCTGGTCGCCGGGCGCGAACGGGAGATCCCGGTCCCCCATCTCTCGACGGACTGCGAGTCGGCGGCCATGGCCGACGGCTCGCGACGGCTTTTTGTCCTGACCGCGGATGGCGCCGTCTCCTGCCTGGATGCCGACACTCTCGCCCCGCTGGCGACGATTGCCGGGTCGATCCCGTTCACGGGCCTGGCCGAAGGCATCCCGGCCGGCCGGGACGCCGTGACCGTCGCGGGACGGGAGCGAGTGCTGCGGCTGCGATTTGAGGAAGGAGGACGAGGATGAACTTCGAACAATTGACCGACGCCGCGGAAAAGGCGTCCACGGAAGGGCGACTTCGGACGGCCCGGACGCTCTACCAGGAGGGGTTGTCGCGTTTTCCTGAGCATACCTTGTTCCTGGGCTACAACCTGGGGGCCCTGCTTCAGATGTCTGCCGGCGACGGCAAGGGGGCGCGGGAGGCCTACGAAAAGGCCCTCGCCGGAAGCGCTCGAAGCACCCATCTCCTGCGCGCCGCCGGCCTGGAAGAGCTCGAGGCGAACGTCTGCGAGAACATGATGCTCCTTTCCCTGTCCTTCGACGAGTACGAGGACTGGGCGGCCCGGCTCGAGAAGCGGCAACCCGAAAACCCGATCCTGCGCGACCAGCGCCCCCGGGTGCGCGAGTTGCGGGAGCGCGGACACGCCTGGTACTCGGCGATGCTCGTGACGGCCAAGAGCGGCTACGATGCCGACGCCGCGAAGGACCCGGGCCGGTACGCCGCTTCGGCCTCGATCCTGCAGCTCCTGATTCTCAACCGGGCGGGGCTGCGGGTTCCTCGGGACGAATATCGCTTCGCCGTCGTGTCCTATGGGGCGCTGGCCGCCCAGGCGTGTGCGGCCTGCGCCTTGGCCATGACCGGGGCGGGCCGCGAGGAGGACCTCGGCGAATGCGATTTTGTCATACGGCAGGCCCTCCCTCTCGTCGAGGAATTCGCGGCCGCCAACCCGGCCGACAGCGAGGCGGCGGAGGCGCTGGGCAACATGCGCGACGCCCTGGCGGCTTCCGGGCGACGGGAGGAGAGCGCAGGACCGGTCGTCATCAACAACGCCGTCCTGGGACAGGTCATCCGGGATCTCGGCAGTGATGACGAGAGGACCGCCGACCGGGCCTACGATACGGTTCTGCGGGTCGGACACCTGGAGACGCGGGTCGATCTCATCTCCCATGCGGCCAGGAATTGCGCCTGGGAAAGGACGGCGAAGAGGGCGTTTTCGGACCTCTTGAGGGAGATGGGCCGGTCGGGAGAATACACGGCCGAACAGGAGGCCGGACAACTCGAAGAAATGGTCTACTACGGGTGCAAGGTCCCCGCCATTCGCGTCTCCGCCATCGAACACATTTTGGGTCTCCTGGAAGCCGGAAAGCTCGACAAGAACATCGACGGCTCTCAAAACTTCCTGTCCTTCGTTCTGGAAAAAACCAAGGACAAGACGAGTTCCACCGTCCTCAGAGCCAAGCGAATTCTCGGGCTGTCATAAGTCCCCCGCGGCCTCGACCCGGGAGCCGGGGGGCCGGGGAACGTCGAGAGCCGGCGAGAGGGATCGAACCTCCGACCTGCTGATTATGAAAACGAAGATTCGTCAGGCAGGGCCTCCGCTTATCACGGGAATATCAAGGACATACGCGGATTGTGGCGGACGGCGGAGGTCGCCGGATTAGATAGGGAGTGTCCACGGGAAGGGCCCAAAATCACAGCGTGGGCGTAGACATACTGTTGGACACAGTATTCGGGCTGTCTCCCATTTGACTTATCATCCTCCGGAACTCATATTAAGTGGGGTTTCGGGCGTGTCTGATAAGCCTGGCCCGAAGCGACAGGGAGGTTGAAAAGCATGGGGAAAAAAGGAATCAAATCTCATCAGTTCCTTGCAGCCCTTATCATCCTTGCAGTCTTAACGGGCTGCGGCGACGAACCTGACCTCACCAATAAGTGGAGCGTCACCAGAACCGCGACGGTTTTGGAGATCTCCTATGGGCAAGGAACATCCTTCCCTCAATATGCGGCCCTTCACCTTAACGACAGCTACTTCCGAATGAACTATGGGCCGGGCTCAGGCTGGGGGACCTCGACAATCATACTCCCCTCCTTTTGGAGCGGCGGCGTTTTGCACCAGGGGGCCTCCATTAACGCGACTTACATGGAAGTGGGCTCTGACTTGTCTATTTCTCTGGCAGGGACCATATCCGCGTTGGATGTCGTCTCTGAAATCCGGCTTCACCCTCCGTCCACAAATTCAATTGCCGCGGACGTAACCGTCTCCGTTTCAGGGGATGTCACTCTTGATGCCCGTCCCGGAGAGGCTTTTAAACTGGTGATGCTTTCCTCCATGAACAATTCCTCAAGCCTATGGGACTGCAGCTCGGCTTTCGCAGGTTCTCAAACTTATTCCATCCCTCAAAGCGGCTGGATTGTCGACCCGCCGGTTCAGGGCAGCGTTTTTGGCCTCGAAGGAGGCACGTCAGCCTGGAAAACAAACGCTCCGACGATTGAAGTCCGACTTAACCAGGAGGCGACCATCACGGGATGGGTAACGCCGAGCGACGATCCCAACAATGACAATGCGGGTTATTGGGGAGCGAGCAACGAACTCGTGCGAGCATGGAGCTACCGTTTAATAGCGAGAAAAGCGCTATAGATTTGAGTCGTGAGTCTGGTCAAACCCTCCTGCAGATTTCCGAGGGTACCCAAGGGAAGGGGTCGACAAAAACCAGGCCCCGGACTGTATCCGGGTGTTCGGCGGCCTCGAACCCGATCAGGAACCCCCCGTAGGAATGCCCGACGAGGATGAGGTCCCGTTCGAGTTCGAGAGTCCGGAGCCCCCGCCACAGCGCGGCCGTGTCCTCGCGGAGGTCGCATTTCGTCACCGGCAGGTCGCTCTTTCCGAATCCAGCGCGGTCATAGGCGATGACGGTCGCGCCGGTTTCCTGCGCCAGCCGGGGGGCCAGCGCGTCCCACTCGGAGGAATCCATGCCGCCGCCGGACTCGAGGAGGATCGCGAGGCCCTGGCCCGGGATGATCCGGAAGTTGAGATTGTAATCCCCGACGTCGACCAACTTTTCAACAGCCTGGGCGACCTGATCCTGCTCCGCCGCCAGTGTCGCAGCCGACGCCGGGATGTCGAGGGCCAAAAAGGCGCATTTCAGGGCGAACATAGCGCCCAAAGGTCGAACCGTGGTGTGAGGGATTAATCGGTTTTATCGACTCAATTTTCTGATCTCTTCAATAAGTATCAAATGATGGAAACGCTTTCCAATGACTCCTGCTGTCAATATGGAGCGTTCTTCGTCCGAAGTAAACCGATATGGGCCAGCACGCCGATATTTGGGACAGGGGACATTTTAATGGCCGTAAATCGATGCTGATATTTCAGAGGGCCCTAAATCCGGCGCTTGTATGGATTGAGCGGGAACAGGCAGATCCTTAGTGGATTCGCCGCTGGTTCCGCCCGGCGCGAGGCCGGGTGACCAGCTTAAAAAGATTTTTAGAGGTATTCCGGGAAACGGGGATGACAAATTCAATTCGTTTAAAAATCAGCTTATATCCCTGAGAATTCCCCGCAACCCTCGAAATATTATTGACATTGACCATAAAGGCCCTATGACACTTGAATAGGAGGGAGTGATCCTTCAGGTCCTGTTCAATCCGTTTTAAGGAGCTTCTGAGGAAGATCCGTTTTATTTCACCGTTATCGGTCCTGTAGATCTCGACGTAATTGTCAGCCGATCTGATGAACAGAAGGTCATGGAGTCGAATTTTAACTTCCTCTTTTCCGCCCTCGGAAGAAAAGGTAACGATCTGTGGATTGATTTCGGGTTCGGCCGTTCGCCCCTCCAAGGAGAGGATGCTGTCGTTCAGGCGCCGCGTCGATTCGGCGCACTTTTTTAAGAGAACGGACTGGTTAGATAAGATGCCGATGGTGATGGGGAAGAAACCCCGGGCCTCTTCGCCGCCGTCCGATATGATCGAGTCCGTCAGCCCGGGCTATTTCTTCGGAGTGGGGATCGTGATATCGATGACGTTTACCGTGCCAAGGGTGGAGAGCGGCTTGTCGAAGTCCTCCTTCTTCCCCACGACGAGGATCTGGACCTTTCCCGGCTGAATGTATTTCTTGGCGACCCGGAGCACGTCGGCTTTGGTCACTTTATCGACCCCAGCTTTCTGCTTTTCGGTGAAGTCCAACGGATAGTCGTAGTAGACCAGCGACATGAGGCGGTTGACGATCTGCGACTTGCTTTCGAAGTTGAAAACATAAGAGTTGAGGTAACCGTCCTTGGCCTTAGCCAGCTCTTCGTCGGTCACTTCCTGTTCCGTCATCTTTTTCAGCTCCTGCAGCATGATGTCGACGGCATAGACCGTGGACTGGGATTTCGTCTGGGCGCCGCAACTAAAGACGCCCGGATAGATAAAAGAGGCCCCGTAATCCCCCCAAACACTGTAGGCCAGACCCTCGTCCGTCCTGATCCTTTTGAACATCCGCTCGAAGGAGAGGATCTGGTTCATGATGTTCAGCGCGGGGAGGTCGGGGTTGTTCATCAATCCGCCGATGTGCCCGAGCATAATGTTGGATTGGTTTACGTCGGGTTTCTCGACATAATTGACAGTCGACTTGAATTCATAGTTGACCTTGGGCCAGGGCAGCGTTAAGGGCTTGCCCTTTTTCCAGGGACTCAGCGCTGTTTTCAGTTTGGCGATGATATCCGCGCTCTTGAAATCGCCCCAGACCGCCATATAGGTGTTGTCGGGATGGAAATAGGCGCCGTAAAAGTCGACGATATCCTGTCTGGTGATGGCGTCGATCGTCGCGTATTCGGTCTGCCGGGCATAGGGGCTATCCTTGCTGTACATCAGCCGGTTGAACTCGCGGTACGTGATACTGCTGATGTTGTCGTTGCGGCGGGAGATCATGGACTTATGCATGATCTTGGCCAGATTGATCTTGTCGTCCGGGAAGGCCGGATTAATCAGGATGTCGGCCAGGAGGGCAAGGGCCATATCAAAGTCCTCCTTGAGCACCGACACTCGGATGTTGCCGGAGGTTTGGCCGATACTTGTTTCCACGGTAGCGGCCAGCGTCTCGAGCTCCTTGTCGATCTGGTCTCCAGTTTTGGATTGCGTGCCTCCCGTCCTCAATACGGTTCCCGTGATGGACGCCAGGCCGACCTTCTCCGCGGGCTCAAAAACCGAGCCGGCCCTGACCATCGCCCAAAGATCGATCGTCGGATATTCGGGATCCTCGACGAGAAAGAGCTTGATCCCGTTCGGCAGTTCAGCCCTTTCGACCTTGGGCATCTTGATAGGGTTGAGGGGGCCAAAGACGAACTTGTCCTTCGGAGTCTTCTGGCCATAAGCGACGACGAAGACAAGTGCCAGAAAGCAAAGCCCTGCGATCGCTCTTTGGATTATCCTTTTGCTTCTCATGGTTGTCTCCTAGCTCTCTTACTTCTCGGGGATGATCTCGCCGATGGTCCTATGGGTCTTCACGAAGTACTGGTTGGCCACCCTCTTGACATCTTCGGCCGTGATCGCTTTGTATTCTTCGACCTGGTCGAGGGCTTTCCCGTAGCCGCCGAGGACCACATCGCCGTAGGTCAGCAGGGACGCCATCTGGGGGTTGGATTTCATCTGGCCCAGGAGGCCTTTGATGGTGCTCCTTTTGAACTTGGTCAGCTCGTCCTCTGTCACGGATTCCTTCTTGATCTTCTCGATTTCTTCCTCAATGGCTGCCTGACATTCGGCCGATGTTTTTCCGGCGGCCGGGACCGCGAAGATGACGATCAGATTGGGGAACTTGTCCCCCGGGAAGCCGCTCATACAGGCGGACTGGATCGCGATCTTTTTATCCTTGACCAGGTTCTGGTAGAGCCTCGACGACCTTCCCCGACCCATTATGTTGGCCAGGGCCTCGAGGGCGGGGCTGTCCTTGCTCTTGGTGTCCGGGACGTGATAGCCAATTAAAAGATAAGGCTGGGATTTGGCGGAGACGGCGACGCGTCTCTCTCCCCACTGTTCGGGTTCCTGGGTCCGGACCGGTTCGGGCCTGGGTCCGCTCGGGATCCGGCCAAAATAGAGCTCGGCTAGCTTGAAGACCTCGTCCGCCCTGACGTCGCCCACGATGCCGACAGTCAGATTGCTTGGGCCGTAGAATTTCTTGAAATATTCCTTGACGTCCCGGGGACGGATGGCCCGGAGGTCGGACATGTGCCCGACAACGTCATGATGGTAGGGATGGGCCTTGAAGGCCACCGCCTCGAAGTCCTCCATGAGCTTGCCCGTAGGCTGTGTCTCGAGGCCCAAGCGGCGCTCCTCCATGATCACATCCCGCTCCTTATAGAATTCGCGGAAGACCGGGTTGAGGAACCTGTCCGAGGTCATGGCCATCCAGAATTCCAGCCGGTTCGCGGGCAGGTAATTGATGTACTGGGTGGCGTCGTTGGACGTGTAGGCGTTGACTCCGGCGTCTCCTTGCCGCATCATCATATCGAAGTACTCGTTGTTGACGACAAAGTCTTTGGCCTTTTTCTCGAGGTCTTGAAACTCGGCCTTGAGATCGGCCACTTTGGCTTTGTCCGGCTCAGCCTTGGCCTCCTCCGTTTTCATCTGGTCGTAGACTTTGTCCAGCTCTTCGAGGACCTTGGCTTCAGCCGCGTAGTCCTTCGTGCCAATGGACGTCGTCCCCTTGAAGGCCATGTGCTCCAGGATGTGAGAGATGCCCGTGATTCCGTAGGATTCATTGGCGCTCCCGACGTCCGCATAAACATGAAAGGCGACGACGGGTGCGTCGTGGCGTTCGAGGACGATGAATTTCATGCCGTTCGGAAGGACCCGCGTCTTGACCTGGTTTTTGATGCCCTCGAAAGGCTGGCCCGTGAGGGCCAGGTTTAAGAGGATGAGAATGGCCGGGACGATAGCAGGCCGGAAAAACAATATTTTTCTGAGCATGTTAACCTCCGCTTATTGAAAAAAACACTCTCGATTTATCCTGATCGGCGGGAAAACTTTTTCCCCCTCTAAAGTGAGAAGATTATTGGGCCCATTCGGCCGCATCTATACAGATTAAGGCGAGATTTATTGAGAATGTGCCAAAGACATGAATTCGATCCCCCCGGATCGCTAATTCTAACAACTGATCTATAAGTCCGATTGGCTGGCTTGTCAAGACGGCTTCTGCTCTTCCGGACCCCTTTGCTCGACCCATCCCGCAGGCTTCATCGGTTAGCGGGGAGCGTCCAGCGGCCGGCCTCCCGGAGGGCTTCCTTCTCAGCTGCCCGTCAGCCCGGCCAGCCGCTTCTTGCATCTCTAACCCTGGGGGGCCGGGGTCGGCGTCCTTCATATGGGTGAGGAATAATTAGAAACCATAGCCCAGATGAATTCAACCCCTGTCCGAATTTTATTGATTCCAGCAAGATTCTCTCGTTCACTTGGCAATAAAGGGAACAACTATGGCAATCAGGCCGAGAAAGACAACGACGAGAATGAAAAGATTGTACCTCGTGTTGTAATTGGTCAGGAGTGAAGAATCATAGTAACCGTCCACGCCCTGGTCTTTATACATCTTGATCAGCCCGTTGAGAAGCTTGGCTCTGGTCTGTTTGCCTTTGAGGATACCGATGATAACCACGAAATTGACCACAATCGTCAGAGCTACAAAAATGAGCATAACGATCGTGCGGTTAGCGCTCTTCCCTTGGGCGATACCCGAATTGACGGCCAGAGTCAAAAGGTTGAGGAAGATTGATGTGATGATAAAGATCGTATCGGTGCGCGTGTTCTGCTGAAGTTCTTCAATAATATGTTGGTGAACTCTCCCGATCATGATTCTTCTCTCCTTTCTTTTGATTTTGATAGCGTGCTACCGCACCTCCCGCAAAAGCGCTGAGTGTCGCGATTCTCAGAATGGCAGGCCGGGCATTTTTGATGGCCAAGCGAGCTCCCCTTCTCTAGCTTGGCCTAAGACTAACAGAGGGATGGACGGGAAGTCAAACGCGGCGTGCCTGCGAGGATTCGAACCTCCGACCTTTGGATCCGGAGTCCACTCGGCCATAAAAACTGGAGGCTTCTCCGTGTAGGATAGACAGAGGAGGTGACCCGATGTTCAGACACAGGGGCATAATGAGCGGGTTGCCGAGGCGACCGGCGTTTCTCACCGTCGTTGTCGGACCCCAACCCCGGATGGAATGCTCTGGAACGCCGGACACCACGGCCGCAGGCGTTCGCGGCTCTCGGCCACCCCTTTCGCCGACGGACGGCCGCCTATCGCGGCAGCACCATCACGCTGACGTGCGACGACTGGCTCGCCGTGCGGTAGACGCGGTGCGTCTGCGCGCGATATGCAGAGGCTGGCGCCTCGAAGATGTTCGGCACGAACGTCTGCGGGTTCCGGTCATACAAAGGGAACCATGCGCTCTGCACCTGCACCATGATCCGGTGGCCGCTCTTGAAGGTGTAGTACAGCTGGTGCAGATCGACGGTGTACGTCTCCACCGTGTTGGGGCGTATCGCTTCGGCTTTCTCGAAACTCCGGCGGTACCGCCCGCGGAGGATGTCGCCTGTGACCATCAGTTGGTACCCCCCCATCTCGATCCGGCCCTTGAGCCCCTCGGGGTAGACATCGATCAACTTCACCACCCAATCAGCGTCGCTGCCTGTGGTTGAGGCAAACAGCTTGCCTGCAATGTTGCCCGCCACGACGACATCGTCCTTGAGTGGCTCGGTCTGCCACGTGAGCACGTCGGGACGACCGTCCACGAAGCGCTGGTCTTCGGTCATCCAGCGCCCCCATTTCCATCCGGTCGGCCGCGGCTGGTACGGCACCGGGTGCGCGGGGTCTGACACGAACGAATCGAAGCCTGCGCGTTTGGTCGGAGGATCGAACGACAGCAGGCCGTCCGCACGGACGTAGAGATTACGGGCCGTCGCATCGCGGGGCGGCCAGCGATCGAACTCACGCCACTGATTCGTGCCCGCATCAAAGAGTTGGGCATCGGGGAAACGGCCCTCGCCCCGCCCCTTGAGCCAATACGCGAACCACGGCGCCTCGATCTTCTCCCGGAAGTAGTCCCCTGTCGCCGTGCCAAACTGGACGTTCCCGAGCGCATCAGCGGCCTCATCCCCCCACTGACTGTGGCTCCATGGGCCGATGACCAGTGAGTTGATGCCCGTCGTGTCGAACCGCTCAAGCGCGGCGAAGGTGGCCTGGGGCCCGAACAGATCTTCTTGATCCCACCATCCGCCGACGTTGAGGGTCGGCACTGTCAACCGGGTGACCAGGCGCTGAAACGCCCGCCCCTGCCATTCGCGGTCGTAGGCCGGGTGCTCGACGAAACGCCGCCACGTCGGGAGGCACATCGCGTCGGTCGCGTCGGTCAGCGCCTTGAGGCTCGGGAAGGACAGGAACCAGTCATACGTGTCGTAACGTCCGTGTGGGACCCACTTGGCGCCGGCCTTCTTCCCTTCCAGGCTCCACGCGTAGCTATATCCGTAGTCCTGGCGGAAGGCCCCCTGATGGAAGAAGTCGTCGCCCATCCAGGTGTCGGTCATCGGCGCCTGCGGCGACACTGCCTTGACGGCCGGATGCGGGTCGAGCAGCACCACCTCGGCCAGCCAGCCCGGATACGAGATGCCGGTGACGCCGACCCGGCCATTATTGTTGGGCACGTTGTGAATCAACCATTCGACGGTATCGTACGCGTCGGTCGTCTCATCCACGCTCTTTGGATCGCGCGGATCCCTAGCGGGCCGGTTCATCACAAATTCGCCCTGCGATTTATTGCGGCCGCGGATGTCCTGGGACACGAAGATATACCCGTCAGTGATCAACTTCCGGTCGCCGGGCGGGTGCGCCCCGTACGGCGTGCGGTCGAGAAGAATCGGCAGTGGCTCTAGGGAATTCCGGAGCGCGGCGATTTCGGTGTAGAGCTGAACGCCATCGCGCATCGGAATCATCACCTGGCGCCGGTCAAACGGCGGCAACGGCGGCGGCGGCGGCGTGACCGCTGGTTCGCCCTCACACCCCAGATTGCGCGGAGCGCGTGGCAGATCAGGTTCGACCGTCTCCGCCTGGGGTGGAAAGAGCGCGCCGGTGGTCGGAACCTCGTCACCCACCACCGCAAACTCGAAATCGTCCGCCCACAGGGTGCCCTGTCCCAGGAAAATCGCGCCTATCGCGATCAGCGTGGCGTCCCTGGGCACGTCGAGAACGATCTCGCAGCGCTGCCAGTCGCCAGTACCTCGCAGCGAACGGTCCTTCATGTTGTCAATCACCATATGTGCGGCGGATCCAGCGATCCGCATCCTGAGGCCAACCCAGCGCGACACATCGGCGACGCGAAGGTACGCGACCAGGCGGACACGCCGGCCGCGAAAGGCATCGGCAAGGAATTGCTGGCGTAGCACCGTATATGCGTCCGCGGCGTACTCGCACGACTGGATGCGCACACTGGTCACGCCGCTTCGCTTAATCTCCCCATCGAGCTGAAAGCTGTAGCGCGACATCGAGCCAAGCGGATCCGAACGCTCCCATCCTTGTGGGAGCAGATCAGGCGCCTGCACGCGTACGACGGCGACCACTGTGAGAGTCATGAGCAAAGCGGCCGCGACGGCACGGATGACAGTCTTCATGGGAGTGCACTCCTTGCGTCAGAACGAGAACCGGACCGCCACACCCTGGCGTTTCGGGAGCATGATCGGCAAGAGACGATAGACGGCATTAAGGGCCTACCGCACCCACCCGGGCCGTTGGAGGTGACCATCACAAATTATGGGAATTTGCTTTTTCGCGACGCGCATCCACCAGGAAGAAGACTTGGAAATTAACTCCTCCACAAAATGATATTATCCCCCCCCCGCACCAAGGGAGGAAAGGATCTCACAAGGTCTGAGCAGCGTTCCCTTGGTGAACTTCACGGTCTTCTCCGCATAATCTTCCTTTTGTAAATGTATCACCTGCGGAGTACGATTTTCAAGCCAAATTGCTCAAAGAGAAAATGAGGAGATCTGAGAAAGAAATAGCGTGCTTAAGAGGATTCAAACCTCCGACCTTTGGATCCGGAAAACGAGCGAGTCCCAGGCCCTGGGGAGGCCGGGATTGCCGGCGTTCTCCTTGACAACCGTCCCTTCTGGACTTATGTAATTAAACCTTGGTAAGAAGCCTGAAGTTGACGGCAGGCGAACATGCCAGACCCGTCAAAGGAGGAGGAAAATGTGAAGGTCAGCAATTCCAGCCTTGAGGGTCCTCGTTCTTGTCTTCCTCGCAACGATCGGGGTGATTGCGTCCCGCGCTTCGTTGCAGGAGGTTAGGCAAATGAAGCCGAAAACGGGAAAAACAATGCGGGACCCATGCCCCGGCCCTCCACTTGTCATTACTACTCCATCGCCGCTGCCTCCCGCCACGGTAGGCGGAGATTACCACGTCAAGATAGAGGCCACTGGAGGGGTGCCTCCCGTTAAGTTCGGGCAATACCAATCAGATCCCAAAACCGGCATGATCAAGGCCTTCATGCCTACCTCGTTTGATGACATCGGACCGTATCTTTCGAGGCAAACTAACCTATCCGCGTATGACGCTGACCTCTACTATTTCGCAGGGACGAAACCGAGCTATAGTAGGCCGCCGCCGGCGCCGTGGGATTCGGCAAACCTGTATAAGAAACTGGATGGACCGTACATACGTTCCGTAACCGGCGAGATCTTTGGACAACCAAAGATGAGCGGTCATTTCGACATTCTTATCGTCGTGCTAGATAGGTGCACCAAAGGCAATGCTAACTTCATGACCTGGAAGCATCTTCACCTGGAAATCACGCAGTAGATCACCCTATATTGACCTGACCTGCCCCCCGGATCTTGGCCCATTCCGGATGCAACGTTTTTGATAAAATCGGGCATCCGGAAAGGAGTTCGGGATGAAGAAGAAGTTCACAGAGGCTCAGATCGTCTTTGCCCTTCGGCAAGCGGAGAGCGGGACGCCGATCGCGGAGATTATCCGACAAATGGGGATCTCCGAGGTCACGTTCTATCATTGGAAGAAGAAATATGTGGGGATGGGTATTTCGGAGCTCCGCCGGCTGTGACCAAATTGTGACCAAACTGGGTATATTTCCCTATATTTTGGCATACTTCCACATTCTCAGGAATCCTTTCTAACTTGTTGCCAGGACTAACTATTACCGTGTTTTTTGGAGGTTAAGAGTAACCGGTCTTTCGCGTCCGGATGTACGACACCGTCCGGGCGATCAAGGTTCCAGGTTCATCTTCCGAAGCAGGGCCTTGTAGCGGGGATGGGTGCGTACCGGATCGTAATTGGGATGAACATGGCAGTGGAGCATCAGGGGCTCGCGCTCGTCGACTGCCTTCTCGAACCAGTCGAAGGCTTTGTCCATCTCTCCTAGGCGCAAATAGATGGCCGCGAAACTCCAGGATGGCACGTACTGCGCTTGAGCGCGCTCGCGCAGTTCCTCGAGGAGTTTCAAAGCCTCTCCTGTCCGGCCTGTTAGAGCATAAACGCAGCCAAGATTTCCCAAGGCGAACGAGCTGCGTCCCGTTACCTGGGCCAGCGTTTCGATAGCTCGAATCGCCTCGTCACGCTTCCCAATTTGGAAGTAGCAAGATCCGAGAAGAATGTGAGCCCAGGATTGCGGATCAAGTTCGAGCGCATTGCGGCACTGCTAGATGGCTCGATCCCACTCCCGCTTGAGAAGGTAATTGTAGCCGAGACGCGACTGCAGGATGGGTGACAGCGGATCCATCTCCACGGCCTTCAGGTATGCCGCGATCGCTTCATCCAAGCGCCTCATGGGGTCAAGGTAATAGAAGTCGTACCATATCATGACGTCTTCAGACTTGGGATCGAGCTCCAATGCCCGGGAGAATTCAAGCTCGGCCCCCTTCCAGTCGAACTCGCTGGCCCGGAGCGCGCCCATCATCGCATGGCCCTCCGCCAGCAGGTCATCGAGTTGCAGCGCCTTCCGGGTAGCCTGGTCAACTTGTGCATTGGCTGCTTTCGGCGGCATGATTCCCAACGTTCCCAGGAGATTGTAAAACCCGGCCAGACCCTGCCAGGCAAGTGCATAATCCGGATCCAACACAATGGCCTGCTCGTAGTACTCTTTGCTTTTCGCCAGACCTTCCGGAGTAAACCTATAAAGCTGATAACGCGCCCTTAAGTACAGGTTGTAGGCTTCGAGGCTTCCCGTCTGCCGCTTCACCAGCGGGCGGTCCACCGCCAGCCGCACACGCAGCTTGTCCACAATGGCCCGCGAGATATCGTCCTGAATGGCGAAGATGTCCGTCATCTCCCGGTCGAAGCGCTGGCTCCATAGGGGGTACCCGTCGCTCGCCTTGACCAGCTGCGCGGTCACCCGGATCCGGCTGCCCAGCCGGCGCACGCTACCCTCCAGGATATGCTCGACGTTAAGCCGTGCGCCGATTTCGCGTACGTCCTGCTCCTTGCCACGGAAGGCGAAGGCGGAGGTCCGCGCCATCACCCGCAACCCCGCCACCTGGGCGAGGGCGCCGATGATGTCTTCGGCCAAGCCGTCGCTGAAGTACTCATTCTCTTTGTCCCCACCCAGGTTGGCAAACGGCAGCACCGCCAGCGACGGGATGCGCGGCGCCGCAGCCGCGCGTCCGGACTCGTGCTCTCGTTGTAGTCGTTTCAGGTCGGCCAGCATCTCCCGGGCCGACTGATAGCGCATGTCTCGATCCTTCTCGAGCGCCTTCTCAATAATATGTTCGAGTTCAGCCGGCAGGTCGGGGTTCAGCCGGGTCGGCAGCGTAGGCATCTTGTTCAGAATGCCATCGAAGATCGCCGCCGATGTATCCCCACGGAACGGAAGTACCCGCGTTGCCATCTCATATATGACAACCCCAAGTGAGAATAAGTCCGTCCGCGCATCCAAATCCTTCCCCAGCGCCTGCTCCGGCGACATATATGCCACCGTCCCCATAGCAGAGCCTTGACTCGTCAGAGGTTCCTCGATGGTCAACGTCGGCATCCGGGTGACCGGACTTTCCGCTGGTTTCAGATGCGGGGCTGGCAAAAGCTTAGCCAACCCAAAATCCAAGATCTTCGCCTGCCCCGACTCTGTCACTAAGATATTCCCAGGCTTGATATCCCGATGGATGATCCCTTTGCCGTGAGCAGCCTCCAGCCCACCGGCCACCTGGATCGCCAAATCAACGATTTGGTCTATGTCCAGGCTCTTACCCAGCAGGTGTTCCCGAAGCGTCTTCCCCTCCAGAAACTCCAAGGCAATGAAGTGCTGCCCTTCATATTCGTCAATGTCGTAGATCGTGCAGATCTGGGGATGATTCAAGGAGGAGGCGGCCCGGGCTTCGCGCTGGAAGCGCTCGACGGCCTGGCGGTCGTGGGCCAGGTCTTCGGCCAGGAACTTCAGGGCGACGGAGCGACGAAGCTTAGTATCCTCGGCTTTGTAGACGACGCCCATCCCGCCTCTGCCGATCATAACAAGGACCTTATACTTCCCGGCAATTATGGCGTCCCGGGGGATAATCTTCAGGGACTCTGTGAT